>OBJZ01000045.1_pt1 | contig 177508 bp, 154 predicted proteins | sample 1481641 | NCBI WGS metagenome assembly OBJZ01 (sample SAMN02364493, study PRJEB22542) | human gut metagenome | isolation source: fecal sample | host: premature infant | place: USA: Chicago, IL | collected 2012-01 | reverse complement strand
TAGGGCAGCACCGTACCGGAAAGGTCAGGTGTTGCACTCAGTTTTTGCCGCCGCCTGGTTCCACCTGAGTTTTCCGGTGAACCGTCTCTGAGCCCAAGGCGTCTTTCAACATTGTAATTCGCGCCTCACGTTGTCGTCAGAGACGCTTCTTTAAGCTTCAGGGGTATCGAAAATCTCACGATCCATTGAGATCCAAACCCCTGGAGTTTCTGAAAATGCGACTGACCCAAGCGCTTCTCATCGGTGTACTGGCTGTTGGTGTGACGACACCGGTATTTGCCGAAGATGGCTACGACCGCTCGATCGAATTCAACAAGAAATTCCGCGAGGACCAGAAACGCCTCTGGGGTGAAAAAGACACCGCAGACAAAGCCAAACCGGCAGAGACCAAAGAAAAGGAAAACGCTAAAAGCCCATCCTAGGCTCATGGATGTGCTGTTTCTCTACTTCCTCCTTCCCCCTCGATCTTGAGGCAGGCGCTTGACCGCCTGCCCCGGATCACCCTCAAGCGGCATCCTCCTCAACGCATCGACAGCTGGACCGCCAGCCCCGCCAGTGCACTCATCACCAGCACCTGGATCACACCGCGCTTGAAGTAGAACAGGGCAATAGCGGCGGCCGCGGCGATAAGTGCGGAGGCCCACTCGAATCCTCCCCCAAAGCCGTTGGGCCAGAGCACGTGGTAACCGAAGAACAACGCCAGATTCAGGATCACACCTACCACGGCGGCGGTGATCCCGGTCAGCGGCGCTGTGAACTTCAGTTCGTTGTGCGTCGACTCCACCAGCGGACCGCCGGCAAGGATGAACAGGAACGAGGGCAGGAAGGTGAACCAGGTGACCAGCACAGCCGCCACCGCGCCCGCCAGGAACGGATGGTCGGTGCCGAACATCGGGTGGATGTAGCTGCCAATGAAGCCGACGAAAGTCACCACCATGATCAACGGCCCCGGCGTTGTTTCCCCCAGGGCCAGGCCGTCGATCATCTGCGTGGGCGACAGCCAGCCGTAGTGACCGACCGCACCTTGGTAGACATAGGGCAACACCGCGTAGGCACCGCCGAAGGTGAGCAACGCAGCCTTGGTGAAGAACCACCCCATCTGGGTCAGAGTGCCTTGCCAGCCGAAGATGACGGTCAGCAACCCCATGGGGAGCATCCATAGCGCCGCACCGATCAGGATCAGCTTGAGCAGATAGCTCCAGCGGAAACGGGCATGCGCGGGTGGCGGTGTATCGTCATCGATCAGCGCAGGCCCGTAACTGGCCTTCCCGGAGCCATGCTTGCCAGCGGTCACGAACTTGTCCGGCAGCACTTTTCCGCCGATGTAGCCCAGCACGGCAGCGGCCAGAACGATCAGCGGGAACGGGACGTTCAGGGCAAAAATGGCGACGAAGGATGCTGCGGCGATCGCCCATAGCCAGCCATTCTTCAATGCCCGGGAACCGATGCGGTGCGCCGCATGAACGACGATCGCGGTGACCGCCGGCTTGATGCCATAGAAGATCCCGGCAACCACCGGAACGTTGCCGAACTCGATATAGACCCACGACAGCCCGATCAGGATGAACAGCGACGGCAGCACGAACAGCCCGCCAGCAATCACCCCGCCCCAGGTCCGGTGCATCAACCAACCGATGTAGGTCGCGAGCTGCTGGGCCTCGGGCCCGGGCAGCAACATGCAGTAGTTCAGGGCATGCAGAAAGCGCTTCTCGCTGATCCAGCGGCGACGCTCCACCAACTCCTGGTGGAGGATGGAGATCTGTCCTGCCGGCCCGCCAAAGCTGATGAAGCCGATCTTCAGCCAGAACAGCAACGCTTCGAACAAGCCCACCGGGGTCGCTGGCTTGAGGGGGGCTTCGCCCGTGGCCAGCGTCGTCGTTTCAGCCATGACCGTTTTCCTCGTTGGCAAAGGCCGCCAGCAGCCCGTCGAAGATGCCGTTTGCCGCTGCCATCAGTTGGTTGTCATCGGTAATGCTCTCGCGCAGGCCCGCCAGGACACGCTCGATGCCGGACGCTTCCGCAGGCTGGCTGCCACCGACATCGAGGTAGTGAACCAGCGCGGCGATGCGTGAAAGGCCTGGAGCCTGCAGCACGAAGCTGTCGATCAGGGTTTCGAAGGTGACGCGGTGCCCGACATGGCTGAACGCGGCGCCATCGAAGTCAAAGCCCAGTGCATCGGCGGGGCAGTCGCTCGGGGATTCCAGCCAGAGGATTTCCGCGCCGCTGTCGATGAAGCGCTGGATGAGCCAGGCACAGGCCAGCCGGTCGACCCAGGGACGTCGACGGGTTGCCCAGCGACGCCCCTGGTAATGACTGTGGTCCAGCAGCGTGACGGGATGATCCTGAATGTGCGGTTCATCAGGTGAGAGGGCACGGCTGATTGCCGTCTCCAGCGCTTCCAGCGCGGTCTCCGTCTGCTGCTTCGCAACGCCGGGGAAGAAGTCGATCAGGGCCAACTGGGCGAAGCTCTTGCGCAGTTTTCTGACCTGGCGAGCGACCTGCAGGGCGTTCTCGGGAAGCAGTCCCTCCCTGCACGCGGCGACTTCGTCGCGCAGCTTGCTGTACTCCTCACTCCGGTCGAACAGGCCGGCGAAGCGAGTTTCTTCGTCCGGGAATGCCAGCAGAAACGCAGTGCCGCCGCTGACCGTCACATCGCGCTCCACGGACTCGAACGCCTCGCGGCCCGCGTCCTGCTCAGGCAACAGGTACACACCGTCGCGCAGCACGGCAGCGCCGCAAGCCTTCAACGCCCGCCAGGCACGCATACGTTCGGTCGCGTTGGCCGTGGGGAGTGCCAACACAAGAAGAAGCCAATTTTTCATGTAGAGAATCAAACATAAAATGTATGAATCTCTACTTTAGCTCTGTTCTCAGGAAAATGCACTGCCGGGATGAGGGTTCGATTCACTCACGTTGACCGTATCCCCCCAGGGGGGATACGCTAGAAACATGAATCACCCGCACTACCCGGAGGTAGCGCATGCTATCCGTTCTAAAAAATCGTACTTATCGACACCTCTTTCTGGCCCAGGTGATCGCCCTGGTGGGCACTGGTCTGGCGACGGTTGCCCTCGGGCTTCTGGCATTCGACCTGGCCGGCGCCCAGGCGGGAGCTGTATTGGGTACCGCGCTCGCCATCAAGATGGCGGCTTACATCGGCGTTGCACCGGTTGCCGCCGCGTTCGCCGAGCATCTGCCGCGCAAGGCGATGCTGGTCACCCTCGATCTGGTCAGGGCAGCGGTCGCGCTGATGCTGCCCTTCGTCACCGAGATCTGGCAGGTGTACGTGCTGATTTTCGTGCTGCAGTCGGCCTCTGCGGCGTTTACGCCAACCTTCCAGGCCACCATCCCTGACATCCTGCCGGATGAGCGCGAGTACACCCGGGCGCTTTCCCTTTCGCGCCTGGCCTATGACCTGGAAAGCGTGATCAGTCCGATGCTGGCCGCGCTGTTGCTTACGGTGGTCAGCTTCCACAGCCTGTTCGCGGGCACGGTGGTGGGCTTCCTGGTGTCCGCCGCGATGGTCGGTACCGTGGTGCTGCCCCTGGCGGCACGAGGACCCAAACGCAGCATCTATGAACGCACCACCAAGGGCATGCGGATTTTCCTGCGCACCCCGCGGCTGCGTGGCCTTCTTGCACTGAACCTGACGATCGCAGCCGCCAGCGCCATGGTCATCGTCAACACCGTGGTACTGGTGCAATCCAAGTTCGCGCTGCCCCAGAGCTCTACCGCCATGGCCTTGATGGCCTTCGGCGGTGGCTCGATGGTGGTCGCCCTGATGCTGCCCAAGCTGCTGGAACGACTGGACGATCGCAAGGCGATGCTGGCCGGCGGTGCCGTGCTGGTAGCCGGTTTGATCCTGGGTACCTTCGTCTCCAGTTACCCGGCGCTGATCCTGTTGTGGCTGGTGTTGGGTGCCGGCTACTCCCTGGCACAGACACCGTCCGGACGCATTCTGCGGCGCTCGTCCTCAGCCCAGGATCGACCTGCGCTGTTCGCCGCCCAGTTCGCCCTTTCACACGCCTGCTGGCTGATCACCTACCCGCTCGCGGGATGGTTGGGGGCAAGCGTCAGCCTGACGGCTTCGTTCATCGGACTGAGTCTGGTTGCCGCCGTAGCCTGGCTGGTGAGCAAGCGGATCTGGCGCCCGGAGTATGAGGAAGACGTGGTAGCGCACAATCACGATGACCTGCCGGAAGACCACCCGCACGTGGCCAACGGCAATGCGCATGCGCACTCGTTCGTCATCGATGACGATCACCGGAAATGGCCAAAGCCATAAAGCCCGCGTTGCACGGGTTCTATCGATGATCTTCGCGTAATCCAGAAAGAAACAGGGCCGCTTTAGCGGCCCTGTTTGCATCACTCGTGCGAGTGGCCGTGACCCGCATCGCCAGACTTCGATTCGGTATCAGTACCACCGCAGGCAGCCAACAGGCCGAGGAAGCTCAGCACAACGAGCGATTTGAGGATTTTGGTAGTCATCTTCAGCTATTCCAATTGAGATCAAAAAGTCGGGGCGAACAACAGGTTCGCCCCGGCGGGATTACTTCTTCACGTTCAGGTAGTCGCCAGTCGTGTTCAGCACGATGGTGACATCGGCGTTGGTGCGGTTACGCCAGAACCAGCCATGGGTGCCATCGAACAGCGCGGTCAGGTCGCCCTTGTCGCCTTTCACCTGACGCCCTTTGCTGTAGCTGTGGAAATCGCCTTGGGCGGCGTTGTAGATCTCACCGTGGGTGTCGTGGTTGACCGGGCCGGATGCGGTCCATTCATAGCTCACAGTGCTGCCCTTGAGCATTTCCAGCTTGATCTCCCGACCTTCGCCTGGCGTCAGGGTTACGGTGACCTGATCGGACTTGGCGTTGGCAGCAGGTTTGCTGGATACGGGAGCCGCGGGCTGAGGGGCTGCTGCCACTTGCTGTACGGGTGGCGCTACCGGTGCAGGTGCCGGTGCAGCAGCAACGACAGGAGCTGGGGCCGGAGCAGCTGCCGCTTTCGACGCAGCCTCGTCAGCCAAAGCCTCGGCAGCGAGGGTGATCTTGATCTCGCCCATTTGCGTCAGGCCCATGGCGCGGCCCAGGCCGGTCGGGTCGACCGCGTATTCCGAAGGCATCACCACGGTGACCAGCAGGCCCATGGCGACAGCCAGGGCAATGACGGTGGAACGAACGAGTTGGCGGCTGCTCGGCAATTCGCTTGCCGATGGGAGTGGAGAATTGAACATGATCAGGAGTCCTTAAGCGGTCAGAAACAGGCCGGAGATCTGGTAACCCATCAACAGGAAACCAGCACTCATCATTGCGACGTTGGCGGTATAGGCATGACGCCAGAAGCTTGGGGTCTGCCTCCAGAAGCCCATCAGGATCAGAATGGCGCTCAACGCCATCAGCTGACCGATCTCCACCCCTACGTTGAAGGCGATCAGGTTGGGGATCAGCCCATCGGGAGAGATCTCGTATTCCTGGATCTTGGTTGCCAGGCCGAAGCCGTGCAGCAGGCCGAAAATCAGCGTGGCGGCCTTGGTGTTCGGCTGATAGCCGAACCAGCGCTGGAAGGCGCCCAGGTTATCCAGGGCCTTGTACACCACCGAGAAACCGATGATTGCGTCGATGACGTACGAGCTGATGCTGACTTCCGTCAGCACGCCGATCAGCAGCGTCACCGAATGGCCGACCGCAAACAGCGTGACGTACAGGCCGACATCCTTCAGCCGGTAGAGGAAGAAGATGACGCCGAACAGGAACAGCAGATGGTCGTATCCCGTGACCATGTGCTTGGCGCCCATGTAGATGAAGGGGATCAGCATGACCCCGGTGCTTTCCTGGATGAAGCCCTTGTCACCCTCGGCCACGGCATGGGCCAGAGCTTCTGGCATGCCGATGAACAGCGAGGCGACGAGCAGGAACAGCAGATACAACAGGTGGCGTGAACGCATGGCGAACAGGCCCCCACCCTTTAGGGAGTGCGAATGCATGGATCAATCCTTTCTTGCAGTGATTGTTGGCCGCAGAGCGGCCTTGGTCAGGAAGCAAGCACAGGACGGGGTGGGCGTTCGATACGGAAGATGGGGGGCCAAGGCACGGAATCGCCCAGCATGGCCAGGTGTACCGAGGCTTCGAAATGACTGGAGAAGTGGATTGCAGCTGGTATCTGAGGCGTTTCGTGCTGGTGATCGGGCGTCAGGGGGGAGTGGTAGTGATCAGAGCACTGCGCACAACTCAGGGACGAGTCGTGGGAGTGATCATGAGTCAGGCTCTGGGCGCTCTTTGCCGTGATTTGCGAGAGGACGGAAAGTGAATAGGCATGACCGGTCCAGGCCAGCAGAAAGGCCATTGCCAAAGCCACGATCATGGTCGCTGAAAGAAAACGACGAGACATCCCAATGCTTATCCGGTTGAAACACGGTGTGAAATAGCGCGTTTGACCCAACCCCCCCAGGGGGATAGCATGCAGAGCGTAAAGTATCGCCGTCTGAGACTCAAGTCATGTCAGAACACGTTCACGACCAACCGCATGGTCACGCTCATACCCACCAGACTCACGACGCCATCATCAAACGCCTCAAGCGAGCGGACGGCCACCTGCGCAGCATCATCACCATGATCGATGAAGGACGTGAATGCGTGGACATCGCCCAGCAGCTCCATGCTGTTGAAAAGGCCGTGTGCCAGGCGAAGCGGACACTGATCCAGGACCACATCGACCATTGCCTGGAAGACTCGGTGACAGCCCTGAGCAAGGGCGACCGTTCGGCACTGGACGAATTCAAGCAAATCACCAAATACCTGTAGGCACGGTGCTCGGTTGTTGAATGTTTGAGTACGGCGGTTACCTCGGCCTGTTTCTGGCTGCATTCGGCGCGGCAACCCTGCTGCCCATGCAATCGGAGGCAGTGCTGGGCGGACTGCTGATATCCGAGCGTTTTTCCACAGCCATCCTGCTGGTGGTGGCCACCACAGGCAACGTACTCGGATCGGTTGTGAACTGGCTGCTGGGACGAGGTATCGAGGCTTATCGCGAAAAGCGCTGGTTTCCGGTAAAGCAAGCGGCCTTCGAAAAAGCCAAAGCCTCCTATGAACGTTACGGGTACTGGTCGCTGCTGCTCAGTTGGGTACCCATCATTGGAGACCCGCTAACCGTGATCGCCGGCGTGATGAAAGAGCCGCTCTGGCGGTTCGTCCTGATCGTCACGCTCGCCAAGGGCGGACGGTATCTGGTCCTTGCGATTCTCATCCTGGAGAACCTGAGTTGAGCGCGTACGAATCACCACCTTCGCGGGTTGAACGACACAACGGACAGGACCTCATCAAGTGGATCGCCCTGCTCACGATGGTGCTCGACCACATGCGTCTGGCATGGCCATCACTGGATAACCTGTTCATTCTGGGACGCCTCTCGTTCCCGCTGTTTTGCCTGGCGATCGCCGTGAATGTCTGTCGAACGGAAGTTGGCGCGTTGTTCACTCGCAGCAATGGCCGCTACCTAAGGAAGGTCTGAAGTAACCCTGTATTTCCGGTCGACTTCAGCCCTTGCTGCTTTTGAAAGCGGGCCGTCGATCAAAATCGACCAGGTAACCCGCTCAGTTCTCCGTTTTTGGCCGCCGCGAGCACCTCGCAGCAGCCATTTTCCGCATTAGGGGGCATGCCGAGATAAGGCAAAAATTAGGACATTCGTTCTGTAACCTGCTGTATCTAAAGGATTAACTTTGAGAGGCGCTGCTCAGTAGTGGCGGCTAAATATTGATCAATTATCTATGCCGAGATAATTGCAGATAATTCCCGCCGTCCGTACCCAGCGCGAGTTCATAAGATTGGAGAAATGCCGAGTTAGAGGGCCTGCGAACAGCTTTGGTCGAGGCTTTGCGCTTCGACGCATAACGGCTGCTTAGTACTGGGGGCTCTCCCAGAAGCGACAAAGGCGGCCTCAACGAGACCGCCTCAAACCAAGTTTCATCACCGGTACACGCACCCGGGAGAGGAAGCTCTTGGGCAGGTTTCAATAATAACACCGATCAAAGCGTCACTGCCAAAGCCCTCTCGCACTGCCGAGTAGCCTTCAGATAGTGTTCATTCGCTCTCTCTCGAAGCTACGGTGCGGATGGTTCGAGACCATCATGCGCAAACTCGGGGCCAAGATGACATTATCAAATGGCCAATTATCCTGGAGGCAGTTATGGAAAGGCTCCGCGAAAAACTGGATTTGCCGAGAGGCCACTACTATCTGCACGTCGCCGTACTGGCGGGCCTGCCGGTGTCGTTGATCTCCGATTTGGCAAGCGAGTTGGAGCGATCGCCAGCGCAGATCGCGCAGTGGATCACTGCGTCCCCCGGCAGTGCCGTGATGTCTATACAGGCTGGTGAGGTGTTCTGTCGTCTTATCGAGATCCTCGATGCGCTATTGGAGCTGTACGATGGGGATCTAGGAGGTGCGCTCCACTGGCTAACGGCACCGAATGTCGTGCTGTCCAATGAGAGGCCGGTCGAGGGGGTTTGGGGAGCAACGGAACAGAAAGTGCACTTAAGCCCAGCGCCTGCCCGCAAACCCTTGTGGCGTCTGGTTAGTTCGGGAAAACCATCGTTTTGTCGAACCATTGCATCGCCCTTTGTGATTGGCGTATAAACACACAAACACCTATTAGCGGAGAACGCTATGAATACCATTCGCTGGAATGTCGCCGTCTCGGCCGACACCGACCAGTCGCTTCGGATGTTTCTGGCCAGCCAGGGCGGCGGCCGTAAGGGCGACCTGTCGCGCTTCATCGAAGAAGCGGTACGGGCACACATCCTGGAGCTGAGCGCTGAGCAGGCCAAGGCCGCTAACGCCCATCTGAGTGAGGCAGAATTGACCAACGCGGTTGACGAAGCGCTCGACTGGGCACGTAAGCGCTGATGCGGGTCGTGTTGGATACCAACATCCTGTTCAGCGCCCTGATCTCGCCACATGGCGCGCCCGATGCGATCTACCGTGCCTGGCGGGCGGCGCGTTTCGAGGTGGTGACCTCGCGGATGCAACTCGATGAAATTCGTCGAGCCAGCCGCTATCCCAAGCTTCAGGCCATCCTACAGCCCGCCAAGGTGGGCGCCATGATCAATAACCTGCAACGGGCTGTGGTACTGGAGCGCCTGACCATCGAGGTCGAAGCCGATGATCCGGATGACTCGTTTTTGCTGGCCATGGCCTTGGCGGGCGATGCGGACTACCTGGTAACCGGTGATCGCCGCGCCGGCCTGCTGCAACGCGGGCACATCGAACGCACGCGGATCGTCACGCCCGCCGTGTTCTGCGTCGAGGTGCTGTGATCAATGCCGGTCGGTTTTCTGACTCAAGAGCAACGCGACGGTTTTGGCCGCTATGTTGATTCGCCCAGCCGTGAAGAGCTGGAACGTTACTTCCACCTGAGCGATGAAGACCGTGAAGCCATCCAGGTGCTGCGGGGTAGCCATAACCGTCTGGGTTATGCCGTTCTGCTGACCACCGTCCGCTTCGTTGGCGTTCTGCCGGACAAGCCCGCCGCCGTGCCGGTGGAAGTCCTGCAGGTGCTTTGCCGACAACTGGCGATTCCAGACCCCGACTGCCTCCAGCGCTATAGCGATCATCGCCGCTGGATACATGCCACCGATATTCAGAACCGCTTTGGCTATCGTCATTTCACCGATCCGGGCATCGGCTTTCGCTTGAGCCGCTGGCTGTATGCCCTCTGCTGGACGGGCACCGACCGGCCGGGAGTGCTGTTTGAGCGAGCCACCTCGTGGCTGTTCACACAGAAAGTCCTCCTGCCTGGTGTGTCTCAACTAGAGCGCTTTATCGCCCAGTTGCGCAGTCGGGTCGAAGAACGCCTCTGGTTTACGCTGGGCCGCAGCGTGACTGAGGAACAGCGATTGCAACTGCAAGACTTGCTGACGGTGGCCGAAGGCAACCGCAGCTCCCGGCTGGATCAATTGCGCTCCGGCCCGGTCATGGTCAGTGGCCCCGCGTTGATTCGGGCACTGCGCCGGCTCGATGACGTGCGCGGCATCGGCATCACCTTGCCGGCGGCGGCGCACATCCCTCCCAGCCGTATCGCCGCCCTGGCCCGCTTCGCCAACACGGCCAAGGTCACCGCGATTAATCGGCTGCCGGCGTCGCGGCGGATGGCGACACTGGTGGCCTTCGCACTCTGCCTGGAGGCGACTGCGCACGACGACGCACTGGAAGTCCTGGAGGCCTTGCTGCGCGACCTGTTCAGCAACGCGGAGAAGGCCGACAAGAAAGCCCGCATGCGCAGCCTGAAAGACCTGGATCGGTCGGCCGCGACGCTCGCCGCCGCGTGCAAGGTCGTGCTGGACAGCTCGATCAGCGATGACAACGTGCGCGCCCGGCTGTTCAACGACCTGCCGAGGACCACCCTGGAAAAGGCCCTGGAAGAGGTCAACGCGCTGATCCGCCCGGTAGATGACGTCTATTTTCTTGCATTGGAAGCGCGCTACCGCAGCGTGCGCCGCTTCCTGCCCGACCTGCTCAAGCACATCCGCTTCGGCTTCAGCCCGGCCGGCAAGGGCGTGGCGGCTAGTCTGGAGTGGCTGCAACTGAACCTGCCGCGCCGGAAGCCAGAGGATGACGCGCCGCAGGAGATCGTGGCCAAGGCTTGGCAGAAGCACATCACCCGCGAAGATGGCTCCCTCGACATGGGTGCCTATGTGTTCTGCACGCTCGATGCGCTGCGCACGGCCCTGCGCCGCCGCGATGTCTTCGTCTCGCCCAGTTGGCGCTATGCCGACCCGCGCCTTGGCCTGCTCGACGGTGCCGAATGGCTGGCGGCGCGACCGATCATCTGCCGGTCACTGGGCCTGACCATCGACGCCAAAACCACCCTGGACGCCTTGTCCGTCGAGCTGGATGCAACCTGGCTGGCAGTAGCCGCGCGCCTGCCCGACAACCCGGCGATTCAACTGAGCGAGAACACCGAGGGCAAGACCGAACTGTCGCTCGGGGCGCTGGACAAGCTGGACGAGCCCTGCTCGTTGCTGCAACTGCGGGCGGCCGTGTCTGACCTGATGCCGCGTGTCGATCTGCCGGAAATCCTCTTGGAAATCGCCGCCCGCACTGGCTTTTCCGAGGCCTTCACCCATGTCTCCGAACGCAATGCACGCGCCGACAACCTGGTCACCAGCCTCTGCGCGGTGCTGTTGGGCGGGGCCTGCAACACCGGCCTGGAGCCCTTGATCCGCACCGACAACCCGGCGCTGCGCCGTGACCGGCTGTCCTGGGTCAGCCAGAATTATATCCGCGACGACACCCTGTCAGCGGCTAACGCCATCCTGGTCGGAGCGCAAAGCCAACTGGAACTGGCCCAAGTCTGGGGTGGCGGCGAGGTCGCCTCCGCCGATGGCATGCGCTTCGTCGTACCGGTGCGCACCGTGCATGCCGGCCCCAATCCGAAGTATTTCGGCACCGGCCGGGGTGTCACCTGGTACAACCTGATTTCCGACCAATTCTCCGGCCTCAACGCCATCACCGTGCCCGGCACGCTGCGCGACAGCCTGGTGTTGCTGGCGGTCGTGCTGGAACAGCAGACCGAGTTGCAGCCGACGCAAATCATGACCGACACCGGGGCCTACAGCGATGTGGTGTTCGGGCTCTTCCGCCTACTTGGCTACCACTTCAGTCCGCGGCTGGCCGATGTCGGCGGTACCCGCTTCTGGCGCACGCGCCCGGACGCGGACTACGGCAAGCTCAACGGGCTGGCCCGCCAGTCGGTCAAACTCGACCTGATCGCCGAGCACTGGGACGACCTGCTGCGCCTGGCCGGCTCGCTCAAACTCGGCCGGGTGCCGGCGACTGGCATCATGCGCACGCTGCAAACGGGAGATAGACCCACCCGGCTGGCCCAGGCGCTGGCCGAATTCGGGCGGATCGAAAAGACTCTGCACACGTTGACCTATATCGACGACGAGTCCAAGCGCCGCGCCACCCTGACCCAGTTGAACCGAGGCGAAGGCCGGCACAGCCTGGCCCGCGCCGTGTTCCACGGCAAACGCGGCGAGCTCCGCCAGCGCTACCGCGAAGGCCAGGAAGACCAGCTCGGTGCTCTGGGCCTGGTGGTGAACATCATCGTGCTGTGGAACACCCTCTACATGACGGCGGCCGTGGAACGGCTCAAGCAGCACGGCTATCCAGTGCTGGAAGAGGATTTGGCCCGGCTATCGCCGCTGATCTACGAGCACATCAACATGCTCGGGCGGTATTCCTTTGCGGTACCGGAAGAAGTTGCGCGCGGCGAGCTGCGGCCACTGCGTAATCCAGACGACGACCTGTGATCCCCCTAAACGCTATGAGCAACACCCAAGCTGCTGCTGGATCGGCGGGCACTTCACCGAGCCGAACGAACAGAAAACGCAGCAATCCCCTGGGTTGGGGCGCAGCAGCGCCTTGCAGTTGCTGCACTCGTAATAGAACTGGCAGGCGTCCGTGGGCATGGTTTCCGGCTTGGCGAAGCCGCAGCGCGGGCAAGTCAGCACGGACTCAAGGACAATGGCGCTCATCGTGACCTCACTTCTGCACTGTGGAGGGGTATCCCGCGTTCGCGGTCGCCTCAGTCAGTGCCTCGGGCTGGGCCTTATCGGGATCGTAGGTGACGGTCGCCGTCTTCTGGTCGAAATTGACCTGGACGTCACTCACGCCGGACACCTTCTCCAGCGACTTCTTGACCGTGATCGGACAGAGTCCGCACGTCATGTTCTGCACGTCGAGCGTGACGGTTTTCGGGGGAGCCGCCAGCGCCACGAAGGGCAAGGCGAAAAGCACGGCGATCAGCAGTTTGCGCATGGTTAATCTCCTTCAGTAGAACAGCGGGGCGAGCCACGGCACGGCCAATAGGCCGAGCAGCAGCACGCTGACGATCCAGAACACGAGTCGCTGTCGCACGAGCGTGCGCGGATCGGCGCAGGGTGTACCTGGCGTACAAACCTGTGGCACCAGGTAGAGCTTGCGGAATGCCAATCCCAGGAACAGTAGAGTCAACCCGATGAAGAGGGGGCGTAGTGGCTCCATCATGGTCAGAGCGCCCACCCACGTACCGCCGACACCGAGTGCCAACAGCACCAGTGGCCCGACACAGCACACCGACGCACCGATGGCGGTCAGCGAACTCGCGACCAGCGAGCCTTTCCCGGTGAGTTGCATCCCCATTCCCATCTCCTGAGCCTGATTGCCTAGGTGCTATTCTAAACTCCGTACCAAAGTACGGAATCAAGGAGAAAGTGATGGCCACAGAGCTGACCATTGGCAAGCTGGCAGACGCCGCCGGGGTGAACGTCGAGACGATCCGCTACTACCAGCGACGCGGGCTGCTGGATGAACCAGCCAAACCCTTGGGTGGCCATCGGCGCTATCCGGTGGACATGGTGAAGCGACTGCGTTTCATCAAGCGGGCTCAGGCGCTGGGTTTCACGCTCTCGGAAGTCGGTGGACTGCTGACGCTGGATGAGTCGTGCGCCTGTGCCGAAACGCGAGCACGGGCTGCACGCAAGCTCGCGTTGATCGAGCAGAAGATGGCCGACTTGGTCGTCATGCAGCAACTGTTAGGCGAACTGGTGCAGCAATGTGATGCGGGAGACGGCGGAACGATCTGCCCGATCATCGAGGCACTGATCAGAGAGTAATGCCTGGCGGGTGAGCTGGAGATCGGAAAGCCCCTTTACGGTGGGATTCAGAGCTTACGTTGGTTTTTGGTTCCATTGCTCCCCAAACCCCGTAGCCAGCCCAACGAGTAGTCCAGATTTGAGTGCTGGAAGGCCAAATGTACCGTCAGGATGCCGAACCAGGTGGCCACGAGTGCAGAAGGAGTGCCCATCGCAAAGAGCACGAGCAGCCCAGGCCCTGCCATGATGGCGGCATGCAACGGGTGCCGGCGCTCGCCGTTCATCCAGTAGAGCCGCTCAGCGCTATGATGTGGCTCATGCAAGCGCCACAGCCATGGAACCTGATGGCTGAAGCGGTGCATGGCGTACAAGCTAAGGTCCAGCACGGCGGCGACAATGACTAGCTGAGCCCACAGCGGTAACTCTGTTGGGAAGACACGGAACTCTGCGGGCACCCAATCGCCCAGCCGGGCCAGCACGGTCGCCGTAATCTGGATCACGGACAGGTTCACGACCATATGGATGATATCAGTAAGGGTATCCTGGTGGTCCTCCAACCAGTCGTCACGGAACGGCTGCACGCGTTCCAGCAGCGCCACCAGCAGAATCCCTAGGGCGGCAATGATCGGCGTGCTGGGCCAATACGGAATACCCGTGTAGAGCAACCAGATCATCCAAGCTGCGGCCCCGCCAAAGATTGTTGGGTAGCTGAGCCAGCGGATCATGAACCTGAGTGAATTGCCCATCGTGAAGCCCTCCCTGAGATGACTCCACTTTGTGCCAATCACCTGTGATGGCGCTTGAACAGAAAAGCTGAATTCAGCCTTTCAGACTGACATGACCCAAGGCAGATGAGGGGTCGAGGCCAAACAGGTCGCGGAAGGTGCGGGAAAAGTGGGCAGCGTCAGCGAAGCCGGCAGCGTGGGCGGCCGCAGTCAGGTTGGCGCCGCTGGCGATATGCTGGAGCGCTATGACCAGGCGATTCCATTTCCGGTAGCTGCGCAGCGGCAGACCGGTCTGTTCGACGAACCAATGTGAGAATCGGGTAGGCGACAGATGAACGCGCTTGGCCAACGCCTGCCTGCCATTAATCGGCTCTTTTAACGCAGCGAGGACCGACTGCAGTCGCGGATCGGAGGCCGGCGGAGTCGTAAGGTTGAGAACAAGGCGCACCATTTCCCGAATTTGCTGGGCTGACGGATCGGAGCTGCTCAGCAATTTTCGCAGCGATGCTGTATCGCCCATCTGAATCGGAGTGATGCCCTCCCCGATGTTATCGGGAAGTGCTCGCGCCTCATCGGACAGCGCGTCGAGGTAGATCGACAACACTTCGTCAGCTTCGATCTGATGGGCCACCCCTGCCCTGATGCAGATGGCCCTTGCCGTCACCGACGAGGATGTACACTTCACAGTCAAGCTGCCGTTCAAGCTGACGGTAATTTGATGCGCCATGTGGCTATGCCAATCTTGGCTACCCGCCTGCCCCAGAAAAATGCCCAGCCCGGGTGTAATCCAGGCTCTGCCATGCCAGCCGATACCCTGCGTTGCGTTCATTCAGCGGCACCTCAGGGTTCCACATCCCGCTGCATTTTGTGCACTAATGAGCTTTATAGCTAATTGTGGAGTGATTATAGAATCCTCTTTGGCCTGAACTCTATCGCTTGCTCGATTGAAATCTCACCCGCTACAAAATCAGCTCGCCCTGTGAGACTAGACACTCTATTTGATCCAAATCAACGAAGTGCTGTTATCGTCAAAAGGAGCATTCATGGCTCGGGGGCAATCTGCTATCGTCGGCCTATTGCCCCGACTGGTGAATTGCTGTGCGTCGGATTGGATTGATCCTGCTAATGATTGCTAGCCTCGTGCTGCCGACCTTCGGCGGTGTGGCTTTCAGCATGCCGGCACAACCTTGCCCGATGCAGAGCGCCGATCATCAGGGCCATGCAATGGCCGATGCTCCGTGCTGCGAGCAAATGGACAAGTCTGATGGGGTGGCCAAGAAGTCCCCTTGCAAACCCGGCCAGGAATGCAAGACCGGAGGACTTCTCCAGACCACCGTGATCAAGAGCATATCCCCTCTCCCCTCACGCCCCGAGATATTGCTGACCCAGTCGGTGATTAAGCGAGAGCCCGCAGGACTCTGGCGCCCTCCTCGTTTCGTCTAATGCAGTGATCATCCCGCGCCTTACAGTCAGGCGCATCGTCGCGGTCACGTTTCGTAGTCGCGACTTCGATCAATCGCATTGGAGGCGAAAGCATGTCCGCTTTCCTTTTTCCACGCCGTGGCTTTCTCGGTGTGTTGGCTGCCGCATTCTGGGCAGCTCCCTGGCTTGCCGCGCAGGCGCAGCCCCTAACTTTCGAACGAGCCCAAGCTCTGGCCGAGCAGAGTGCCCCTGAGAACCTCGCGCGCCAGGCGCAGGTGGCATCGGCACAGCAGGCTGTCGAGCCCGCAGACGCCCTGCCCGATCCCAAGCTGATTCTAGGCATCGACAACCTGCCGATCGAAGGCCCTGACCGTTACACGCTTAATCGTGACTCCATGACCATGCGCCGCATTGGGTTCATGCAGGAAGTCCCCAACAGTGACAAGCGTCAGGCTCGGCGCCAGTTGGCCGAGGCTTCAGTAGGCCGAGCCGAGGCCGAGCAGCGTGCCATGCAGTTGGAGATCAAGCGCCAGACGGCAGTGAGCTGGCTGGATGTGTACTACGCCGAACGCAGTGTTGGCCTCTTCGATCAACTGGACCGTCAGATCGAGATGCTCCGCTCGACCGTGCAATCGCTGATTGCCGGCGGTAGTGCTCAGCCTGGCGAGCTGTTGCAGGCCGACCAGGAAGCTTTGGCGTTACAAGATCGGCGAGATGAACTGAATCGCGATGTGGCAGTAGCTCGTGCCAAGCTGCGCCGCTGGATAGGCAACGAGGCTGACCAGCCTTTGCAAGGAGGTGTTCCCAGTCTGAACCTGGTGGCACCGCACCTGCAGCAACGCATTGCCTCACACCCTGAGTTGCGCGCTGCCTCCGCCCGAGTCGGCGAGGCTAGCGCCGAGCTGAACGAGGCCATCGCCGAGAAGACCCCCGACTGGGGTGTTGAGTTTGCCTACAACAATCGCGACAACCAGTTCGGCGATATGGTGATGGTGCAATTTACCTTCGACCTGCCGTTGTTCGTAGGCACACGTCAGGGGCCCAAGATCAACGCCAGACAACAAAGCGTGTCGCAGATGGAAGCCGAGCAGGAAGCATTACTGCGCGCCCATCAGGCTGAGCTGGAAGGCGGTATTGCCGAGCTTGAGCAACTGCGCAGGACCTTGTCACGCACCGAAAAAACCTTGATCCCGCTTGCAAGCAAACGTGCCGATCTCGAACTGGCCGCCTACCAAGCCGGTAACAGCCAGCTCACATCCGTTATTACTGCCCAGCGCGACCTGATTGATGCGCAACTGCGGCAGATTGAACAGCAGCGCAAGTTGAGCCAGCTCTCCGCAAGCCTGTACTACGCCTATGTGGAGGGCCTGAAATGAAGATATCGACATTTGGTTTTGCGGTCGCCGTGCTGACCGTGGGCATTGGCGCGGCGGGCGGTGGCTACTGGCTGGCCCAGCGGCAAGCCAAACACGAGCTACTGCCTAGCTCCGCACCGACGGACGAGCGCAAGGTGCTCTATTGGTACGACCCGATGCAGCCTGAGCAGCGCTTCGATAAACCGGGCAAGTCACCTTTCATGGATATGGAGCTTGTCCCTAAATACGCAGGATCCGAGCAAGATCCGTCTGTCCTGAGCGTCCCCGCTCAAGCCGTGCAGAACCTCGGAATGCGAACCTCGACGGTGATCCGCGGTGTACTGCCCTCGGATATCGAGGTGGTCGGCTCCCTGGCCTATAACCAGCGAGAGGTAGCGAACCTCCAGGCCCGCGCTGGCGGATTCGTCGAGCGGGTTTACGGGCGTGCCCCTGGCGATGTACTGCCAGCTGGAACACCCCTGGTCGACCTGCTGATTCCCGAGTGGTCCGCCGCGCAGTTGGAGTTCCTCGCGGTACTGCGTACCGGTGACGCCCGCTTGATCACTGCGGCCCAAGAGCGCCTCCGCCTGCTCGGCATGCCACAAGCGTTGATAGAGCAGGTTCGCCGCAGCGGCAAACCGCGGGCAGTGCAAACCCTCACCACACCTATCAGCGGCGAGCTCCAAGCCTTGCAGGTACGCGCCGGGATGACCGTTGAAGCCGGGCAGGATCTGGCGTTGATCAACGGGCTGTCCAGTGTCTGGCTCGATGCGGCGATACCCGAGGCCATGGCCGGAAGTATCCAGGTCGGGGACGAGATCCGCGCCAACCTGACGGCCTTTCCTGATCGACCGCTGCTGGGCCGCGTCATAGCCTTGCTGCCGAGTGCCGATCCGCAAACGCGCACGCTCACGGTACGCAGCGAGCTACCCAACCCTGCCGGTAAGTTGCGCCCCGGCATGTTCGCCGCCGTACGCCTGAACAGTGCCGTCGAACAATCCACGCTTCTTGTGCCGAGTGAAGCCGTGATTCGCACCGGCAAGCGTGCATTGGTGATGCTGGCCGAAGGCGACGGACGCTACCGCCCCCAGGAAATCACCTTGGGCCGCGAGGCCGATGGGCGTCTGGAGGTGTTGTCCGGTCTCGAGGAAGGTCAGGCGGTCGTTACCTCCGGCCAGTTCCTCATCGATTCGGAAGCCAGCCTGCAGGGCATCCTGGCCGGCAATGCAGAACAGGACAGCACGGAGGGGCTGCATGTGTCTCACGGTGTGATTCGTGCTCTGGACGCGGAGTCAGTCACCCTGGAGCACGGGCCCTTCGAGAGCCTGAATATGCCAGGTATGACCATGGCTTTTCCATTGGTCAGCTCAGAAGTAGCTGTGGGACTTAAGCCAGGAGATCACGTACGTATCGGCGCCCGCCAGAAAAACTCCGGCCTGATGATCGAGCAGCTCAGCAAGGAAGGAGACCAGCCATGATCGCACGCCTGATCCACTGGTCTATCGGCAATCGCTTTCTGGTGCTGCTGGCGACCCTGTTCATCACCGCCCTGGGCATCTGGTCGCTGCGCAACACGCCGTTGGATGCACTGCCGGACCTATCTGACACCCAGGTCATCATCAGAACCAGCTTTCCCGGACAGGCACCGCAGATCGTCGAGAACCAGGTGACCTACCCACTGGCCACAACCATGCTCTCGGTACCGGGGGCGAAGACGGTGCGCGGCTACTCGTTCTTCGGCGACTCCTTCGTCTACGTGCTGTTCGAGGACGACACCGACCTCTACTGGGCGCGCTCGCGGGTGCTGGAGTACCTCAACCAGGCGCAGGAACGCCTGCCCGAGGGTGTTACCACCACCCTTGGGCCGGATGCCACCGGCGTGGGCTGGATCTACCAGTACGCCTTGGTCGACCGCAGCGGCCAGCATGATCTTGCCCAGCTGCGGGCACTGCAGGACTGGTTCCTCAAGTACGAACTCAAGAGCCTGCCCAACGTAGCCGAAGTGGCCACCCTCGGCGGCATGGTCAAGCAATACCAAGTGCTGCTCGATCCGCAGAAGCTGGTGGCTTATGGGGTAACTCAGCAGGAGGTCGAAGCGGCGCTGAAGAGCGCCAATCAGGAAACCGGCGGCGCCATCCTGGAGCTGGCAGAGCGCGAGTACATGGTGCGGGCTTCAGGCTATCTAGAGAGCCTGGCGGATTTCCGCAATGTGCCGCTGCGGGCTTCGGCCAGCGGAGTTCCGGTGCTGCTGGGTCAGGTGGCCACCATTCAGCTGGGGCCAGAGATGCGTCGTGGCATTGCCGAGCTGGATGGCCAGGGTGAAGTGGTAGGCGGCGTGGTCATCTTGCGCTCCGGAAAGAATGCCCGCGATGCCATCGCCGCGGTGAAGACCAAGCTGGACAGCCTGAAGGGCAGCTTGCCGGCCGGCGTCGAGGTGGTCACCACCTATGACCGTTCGCAATTGATCGACCGCGCCATCGATAACCTCAGCTACAAGCTGCTGGAAGAGTTCGCGGTGGTTGCCCTGGTTTGCCTGATCTTCCTCTGGCACCTGCGCTCGTCGCTGGTCGCGATCATCACCCTGCCCCTGGGCATCCTGATGGCCTTCATCGTCATGCGCTACCAGGGCGTCAATGCCAACATCATGTCGCTGGGCGGGATCGCAATCGCCATCGGCGCCATGGTCGATGCCGCCGTGGTGATGATCGAGAACGCGAACAAGCACATCGAGGCCTGGAAGGCTCGACACCCCGGTGAACCGCTTCAGGGCGAGGCGCACTGGCGGGTGATCGGCGAAGCTGCGGCCGAGGTCGGGCCGGCGCTGTTCTTCAGCCTTTTGATCATCACCCTGTCTTTCCTCCCGGTCTTCACCCTGGAGGCCCAGGAGGGTCGCCTGTTTGGCCCGCTGGCATTCACCAAGACCTATGCCATGGCTGCCGCTGCTGGCCTCTCGATCACCTTGGTACCGGTGCTGATGGGCTACTGGATTCGTGGGCATATCCCCAGCGAACAACAGAACCCCTTGAATCGTTGGCTGATCGGTGCATACCGGCCGGTGCTGGAGTGGGTGCTGGCTTGGCCTAAGGTGACCCTAGCGCTGGCCTTGCTAGTGTTTTTGTCCAGTCTCTGGCCCCTCAGCAGACTCGGAGGAGAGTTTCTGCCGCCGATGGACGAGGGCGACTTGTTGTACATGCCATCAGCCCTGCCCGGCTTGCCGGCCAGCAAGGCCACCCAGCTGCTGCAGCAAACCAACCGGATGATCCTCACGGTGCCCGAAGTGGCACGGGTATTCGGCAAGGCCGGGCGAGCAGAGACCGCCACCGATCCAGCACCGCTGGAAATGTTCGAGACCACGGTGCAGTTCAAACCACGCGATCAATGGCGCGCGGGGATGACACCCGAAAAGCTGATCGAGGAACTGGATCGCGCGGTAAAAGTTCCGGGGCTGTCCAATATCTGGGTGCCGCCCATCCGCAACCGCATCGACATGCTGGCGACGGGGATCAAGAGCCCCATTGGGGTGAAAGTGTCCGGAACCTCCTTGGTCGACATCGAGCGCATAACGCGCGATATCGAGGCCGTGGCCAAAGAGGTGCCTGGGGTGAGTTCGGCCTTGGCAGAACGCCTTACTGGCGGCCGTTACGTGGACATCCAGATCGATCGACTGGCCGCGGCGCGCTATGGCCTGAGCATCGCCGATGTGCAGGCGGTGGTATCGGGCGCCATCGGCGGCAGCAATATTGGTGAGACGGTTGAAGGACTGGCCCGCTTCCCGATCAACCTGCGCTATCCCAAGGAGTGGCGAGATAGTCCGCAGGCACTACGGCGTATGCCGATCCTCACGCAAGCCGGCCAGCAGATCACCTTGGGCACCGTCGCCCAGGTTAGTCTGACCGAAGGGCCACCAATGCTGCGCAGCGAGAACGGGCGTCTGTCCGGTTGGGTGTATGTCGATGTACGTGGGCGCGACCTGGCATCGACCGTGCGCGAGTTGCAGCAACGCGTCGCCGAGCGGGTACAACTCGACGCCGGCATGACCGTCTCCTACTCCGGTCAGTTCGAATTCCTCGAGCGCGCCAATGCGCGGCTGGCCTGGGTGGTGCCGGCGACTCTGTTGATTATCTTCGTGCTGCTCTACCTGACTTTCAGCCGCTTCGGCGAGGCCCTGCTGATCATGGCCACCCTGCCCTTTGCCCTGTCGGGCGGCATCTGGCTGCTCTACTGGTTCGGCTTCAACCTGTCGGTGGCCACCGGCGTGGGCTTCATCGCCCTGGCCGGCGTCTCGGCCGAGTTCGGGGTGATCATGCTGCTGTACCTGAAGAACGCCTGGCATGCGCGTGTGGATACCGGGCGCAGCGGTGATCCGGCCCTACTGGAGGCAATTCGTGAAGGCGCGGTGCTGCGTGTGCGGCCCAAGGTGATGACGGTGGCCGTGATCATCGCCGGCCTGTTGCCAATCCTCTGGGGCGGAGGTGCCGGATCTGAGGTGATGAAGCGCATCGCCGCGCCCATGGTCGGCGGCATGATTACCGCGCCGCTGATGTCCATGTTGGTTTTGCCGGCCGCGTACTGGCTGATGCGAAGGCAGCGTACACAGAAGGTTCGCGCACCGCAGGAGCTATAGCTTTACAAACCCGGGCAAGCCACGCGCCAAGCTGACTCGCCCGGGTAACGCGGCAGGAAGCATTACGGCGATGTAACTTTGACTTCATTTTTATGACAGGTTGAGCGGATATATTTTAATCACCACCTTGAAGGAGTGATTAAACATGAAAAGCCTCAAAGTTATTGCAGCCCTTGCCGCTATGGTTGTTTCCTCTGCCACTCTGGCAGAAGGCGGCGCTGATCGTGTTTATGGTCGGATGATTCAGGCCAATGAGCAGGCCATGCAAGAGTATGCTGCCGCTATCAGCGTGGTGCCCGCGTAATATTGATTCCAGGCATCCTTGAGGCGGCTGGTGTAGAGACTAAAGCCGACGTTGTCATTAAGCGTGTAATCACCACCGAAATAGGCGATCCATGGCGAGTCCACTTCGCCCGCGTAGAAGGTAGCGAAGCCGTCGCGCATGCTGCTGGTATTGGGTTGGCTCATCGAGTGGAGGCGACCGCCCTGAAGCGACAGTCCTTCCACGCTGCTGTTGACCACGGTGACACCTCGAAAACTCTCCGGTAAAAGCCGTGCATCACCGTATTGGACGACCGGGCTGACGGGAAAGACGTCGCCTGCCTTGATCTCGGTATCCATGAACCGAGCTTTCACCGCGCCACCCAGTTTGGAGTAGTTATCCTCAGCCTGCCCGAGGCTGTTGTAAGGCAGCACATCGACTGAGCCACCGGCTCCTGAACGGCCGTCGCCAGTGTCAAGTTTAAGTCCTAGCATGGCAAAGGCATCGACACCGAAGCCTATGGTGCCCTCGGTGAAGCCAGACTCGAATCGGCCTATCACGCCATGCGCCCACTCTTCCGAATAGCCATTACCCGAGCTGCTGGACTGGCCTTTGCGGAAGTCACGGTTGAAGTAGAGATTTCGATTGAGGATGGTCAGGCTGCTGCCTTCGATAAATCCCTCGCCTTTCTCGTCGGCGGCCATTGCAGCTTGCCCGGTACTGACGCTCAGAGTGAGCAGAGAAAGTCCTAACAGGGTTCTGTTATTCATAAATGCTCCTGATGTTATTGGCAGTTGTCATTGTGTGGTCGCATATATGTGCCAAGCGCGCCGGGCATAGCCAGGCACGCCTTGGTCATATTTCCACATGCCAAATAACGTCAGGGTGACTTGGAAATTACATTTCAGTCAGCGCGATGTCATTTATCTAGTTTTGATTACGGCAACCTGTCCCGGCTGCCCGGTATTCAAGAATATTCAGATCGCCATTGGAGTCCTCGTAGGTCATCTGGGCCGGCATCACACCGCAGCTAGAGTCCGTCGGGGTAGTGGCCACGACCCTGGCGATATCGAGTTTCATGCCGTAGCGGTAATGAATAACTAAGGATGCCTGGAATCAATATTACGCGGGCACCACGCTGAGCTACCCGCTTGCGGACGATGTCGCCTTGATCGGCGGGCTGAACTACTACAAGGCGGTCGATGAAGGGAAGCAGCTCCTCGGGAGCTTCGATAACAACATCTGGAGCGGCAAGGTCGGCATCCAATTCGGCGCTCACACAGTGCTGGTGGGTCTCCAGCGCAACAATGGCGATGATGACTTCGACTACTTGCGCCAATCGGACTCCATCTACCTCGACAACTCCATCCAGTACAGCGACTTCAACTCGCCGAAGGAGAAGTCATGGCAAGTGCGCTATGACCTGGATATGGAGCCTTTCGGTGTGCCTGGGTTGAGCTTCATGACTCGATATGCCCAAGGCTGGGATGCCGACTACAGCAACGCCAACGAAGTCTATATGCGCCGTGATGACAACGGCGATCCGTTGACCAACCAGAAGCGCTGGGAGCGGGACATCGAGGCCAAGTACGTTGTGCAGTCTGGGTCGTTGAAGGACATGTCCTTTCGCATTCGACAAGCCACGACTCGCGCCACCGACTTCGAGTCGGATTTGGATGAGTTCCGCCTGATTGTCGAGTACCCGCTGGAAGTTCTCTAACCCTGGCAAGCGAGCGGGTTGATTGCCCGCTCGCTCCTTGGTCCTGCTGTCCCCTCGTAGTGCTCCTTTGGTTTGGAGACAGCCCTTGGCGCCCTAGGGCGCCTTTTTTACTTAGGTTAAAGGACGTATGAAAATGAGTCGGCCACTACACACAAGCGGCCGTGCTGGCAGGCAGTACTACTGGGCGGGATATTCTGCAACGACCTGATCAGAACCCGTCTTGGTCAAGCCAATGACCTGGTAGGCATGCTGTACGCCATCGACTTCCATGCCGGGGGAGCCCGCCGGCATCCCGGGAACAGCGATGCCCAGCAGATCATCGCGCTTGGTGAGTTCGATGACCTGAGCCGCCGGCACATGACCTTCGACGAACTTGCCGTCAATCACCGCGGTGTGGCAAGACGCTAACCGTGGCGCGACGCCCAGTCTTTGCTTCACTGCTGTCATGTTGCTTTCAACATGGTCGACGACTTTGAAGCCATTCGCTTCGAGGTGTGAAATCCACTTCTTGCAACATCCGCAATTGGCATCACGATGGACATCAATCGTCAGGGCATCAGCTGCTTGAACCGCAGACGTGACGGAGAGAGCGGCCAGTAAGGCCAGATATTTAGCTTTCATGTACGTGCTCTTTGCCATCGGCGTGGGTGTGGGTCTTGGGCGAGGCGTTCGGAGCCTGCTCGGCGTGATGATCACCTCCGTTGGACGACGCCTCATCTCCAGCATGGTGGTCATCGCCACTCATATCCGAATGGTGACCTGCCTTAGGTGCGGAGCCACCCTCGCTATCCGTAGCCGCGGCATCGTGATGACCAGGCTCTCCAGCATCACCTGATCCATGATGGTCATCGCCACCGCCACTATTGTCATGATGGCCAGGCTTGTTGTCGCCGTGCTGTCCTTCATGGTTATGCATCTGCGTTTCCCCACCACCGTGCTGATGGCCGCCACTGGATGCGACGAGTGTTTGGTATTGCTTGGCATCCATCGTCGGCAGTTGGTTGAGGAAGGCAACCATGCCCCAGATGTACTCGTCTCCCATGCTCTTGCCCCACGCAGGCATACCCGTTGCCTTGATGCCATGCTTGATCACCCAGAACGCTGCTGACGGATTGCCATCGACACCGATCTTGGCGAGGTTGGGGGGCGCAGGATAAAGCGATTGGCTTAGCTCGGTCTCCGCCACACCTGGCGCCAAATGACAGCCGATACACATGGAGTTGTAGTTGCCCGCACCGGCGCGAATAAGAGCTTGATCATCCAGGTTGGGAACCTCGATGTCCCGCGAACGGACTTCGATAGAGCGGTCACGGGCCATCGTGAGAAACGCATGCACTGCAGGAAAATGGGGATCGTCGGCCCCCACGTTGACCACGCCAAAGTAGGCGCCGGCCAGGACAGCTGTGCTACCGACCACGCCGGCCGCCACCAAAGTTTTAATTGTTCTTTTCATGTCAGGTTCTCAAAACCACATCCGGATACCGGCGACAAAACGCGCCTCGTCTACATCACCGCCCTCGTCGCGCACCATGTCTGCCGTGTTGCCATAGGAGCGGCTCCAGGAAACCCCGACATAGGGAGCAAACTGTCTGACAATCTCGTAACGCAGACGCAAGCCGAGCTCGGTATTTGCCAACCCAGACCCCACACCTCGCTCAGGATCGTTCTTGCCGTAGAAGTTCATTTCGGCAGTTGGCTGGAGAATCAGCTGGTTGGTCAGCAGAATGTCGTACTCGCCCTCCAGTCGGGCAGCAGTTTGGCCATTCTCGCCGACGAAGGCCGTGGCTTCGGCCTCAAAGGCGTAAAGCGCCATGCCCTGGATACCGAAGGCAGCCCAAGTCTGCGGCGACTCCGGTTTAAAGTCCTGGCGAACGCCCGCGACGACATCCCACCAAGGGCCGATCGAGCGGCCGTACAGCAGCTGTAATTCAGCGTCCTCGGTAACGCCGTTGGTACGCTCGCCTTCGGAGCGGAACCAGACCCGGTTGATATCACCGCCTACCCAACCCGACGCATCCCAGGCCAGGGTGCTGCCCTCATCTGCGTCTTGGTATTCGAGCTGATCGAGCAGGAAAAAGCTGTTGATGGCGCTGTCATGCACCTTGTGGCCAGGCAGTGGCGGGAAAGCCGCTTGGCGATCAGCATCCGTCAGAACGGGAATCGGCGTACGACTGGTAGTTCTCGGGGCTTCAGCGGAGCCATGGTTCATCTTCGAATGATCCATGCCCTCCATCTGTCCCTGCATGGTGCCGTGTCCCATCTTGCTGTGGTCCATGGCTGGGGCCTTCTCTTGGCTCTGGCTGTGGCCCATCTGGCTATGGTCCATGCTGCCCGATTCGCTCTGCATGGCACCATGATCCATCTTGCTGTGATCCATGCCCTCCATCGGCGCTTTGGCGGAACCGTGGCCCATCTGGCTGTGGTCCATCGACATGGAGCCGTGCCCCATTGCCGAATGATCCATTTCTTCCGCAGCCTGGGTAACGCCGCCGCTGAGTGCACTCAGCGACACGGCCAGCGCTATGAGGGACGGGCGTGAAAACCTAGTGGTCATGGTTCGAACCTGCTTCGGCTTCGGTGCCGCCATGCTTATCCATCATCTTCTCGTGCCCCATATCGTCATGGTTCATACCCTCATGATCCATGGCGCCATGATCCATCTGATGGCCAGCGGCCTTGCCTTTCGATTGATCTGCAGGCTTGTCACTGGCGTCGGGCGCAGCCGACTCGGCAGCATGTTGTTCGTGCTCGCTGTGCCCCTCACCTGCCAATGACGTCGGCGCGTGCAGAACAGCCAAAAGACTGAACATCGCTGCGCTGCCAAACAGGGCATTACGCTTCATAAAAGTACTCATCAGAAATCTCCTTTACTCATCCACACGGACTTCACGGAACATGCCCATTTCCATGTGGAGCAACAGGTGGCAGTGGTAGGCCCAACGCCCCAACGCATCGGCGGTCACCCGATAGCTGCGCTTGGAACCTGGCGGCATGTCGATGGTGTGTTTACGCACCAGGAAATTGCCGTTCGCATCCTCCAGATCACTCCACATGCCATGAAGATGGATCGGATGAGTCATCATGGTGTCGTTGACCAGCGTGATGCGAACACGCTCGCCGTACTTGAGGCGCAGAGGCTCAGCGTCAGAGAACTTGATGCCATCGAAGGACCAGGAGAATTTCTCCATGTGCCCGGTAAGGTGCAGCTCGATGGTGCGACTTGGTTCGCGACCATCCGGATCAGGGAAGGTGCTGCGCAGGTCAGAGTAAGTCAGGACGCGCCGGCCGTTATCACGCAGGCCGATACCTGGGTCGTCCAGCTTGTGCGTCGGCGTCATGGTCTGCATGTCGACCAAAGGATTGTTGGTCTCTGAGGCCGGGTGTGCCTGCATGTTGCCAGCCATGCCAGCCATGCCAGCCATGCCAGCCATGCCAGCCATGTTTGAATGATCCATTCCGGCCATCTGGCTGTGATCCATACCAGCCATGCCACCCTGCATGCTGCCATGATCCATTCCCGCCATATTGCCCTGATCCATCCCGGCCATGCTCCCATGATCCATGCCGCCCATGCTGCCGTGGTCCATGCCCATGTCACCCATGGCAATCAGTGGGCGCGGGTCAGGGCTTGGTACCGGTGCACTCAACCCTTCCTGTACCGCAAGGGTGCCGCGCGCATAGCCAGTGCGATCCATGGATTGAGCAAAGACGGTGTAGGCTTGCTCGCTATCGGGCTCGACTATCACGTCGTAGGTCTCGGCTACGGCGACACGGAACTCATCGACGCTGACTGGTTTGACGTGCTGGCCATCGGCCGCGACTACCGTCATCTTCAGGCCGGGGATACGCACATCGAAGTACGTCATGGCCGAGGCATTGATGAAACGCAGACGAATCTTCTCGCCCGGTTTGAATATGCCGGTCCAGTTGCCATCAGGTGCCTGGCCGTTCATCAGGTAGGTGTAGGTGTAGCCACTGACGTCGGCGAGATCAGTCGGGCTCATCTTCATTTCGGCCCACATCTTACGGTCGGCTACGGCGGCGGACCAACCCATCTCGCTTACGTCATCGATGAAGTCACCAACGGTGCGTTTGTGCTGGTTGTAGTAGTCCGACTGTTTCTTGAGCTTGGCCAGTACCCGCGTTGGATTTTCATCCGTCCAGTCGCTCAGCAACACGACGTAATCACGGTCGTAACTGAAGGGCTCGGGCTCCTTGGCATCGATGACCAGCGCACCGTATACGCCGACCTGCTCCTGGAGCCCAGAATGGCTGTGATACCAGTAGGTGCCGTTCTGGTTGACCTTGAACTTGTACTCATACATGCCATCAGGGGCGATGCCATGGAAGCTCAGGCCAGGAACGCCATCCATGTTCGCCGGCAGGATGATGCCGTGCCAATGGATGGAGGTGTCCTCCTTGAGGCGGTTGCGCACGCGCAATGTGACGGTATCGCCTTCGCGCCAACGAAGAATCGGCCCAGGGAGCGAGCCGTTGATGGTCATGGCCGTGCGCGCTGCGCCGGTGATGTTCACCGGGGTTTCACCGATGAATAGGTCGAATTCGTTACCAGTCAGTACGTTGGGCTGGCCGGGGCTGTTCACCGCCCAGACCGGCGTGCGCCACAGGCCAAGTCCGCCGATAATACCGGTGGCTGCCAGGCCTTTGACGAAGGTGCGCCTTGTGGTTTTGCTTTGCATGCCGTTTTGTCCAATCCGTCAAATGAGCCGGTGATGGTGTGCCCGGTCTCGGGTTCATGGCTGCTTCAATGTCGGGTATTTACCCCTCAACTTTCCACGTCGGTGCATTGCACAAGCCTTACCGACGATGAGCAGTATGAAACTGCCATATCCCAACCATCCGGGTGATTACATTTCTGTAAGGTAGATGACTTCAGCAGTTGGTGTGCTCTGCTTGCTCGGTTGGACTGCTGGCTACAGGAGCCTCAACTTTCTGCTGCTGGGCCACCCGGTAGGCCTCCAGAGACGTCTGGCGTGCCTGCTCCATGCGCGCGAAGGTTCGGTCAGCACCACCTTCAGCCATTGCCAAGCTGGAGATGCTCAGAGCAGTAACTACAAGCAGAGCTTTGATCGATTTCATTTTGGGTATTCCTCGTAAGTTAAGTGGTCCCTGCAACTGCAGAGGCCGAGCTTTAGGCTCGATGTCACGTTAACTAAGAGGGCCTGTCAGCAACCTGAGCCGAACATTACAGTTCTGTCAGGTTGCTATTTCTTTCTTGTAGCCCATCCAGAAGGCTCGGTACTGTCTTTCATGCCCTCATAAAGCCTTGCGAATTTCTTGAGAGGGCATGCTCGGCAGCGATGCCTAAGCTACTCAGGGTAATTCGCACCCGCGGATAAGACCACCAACAATTAAGAGAGATTGTCACTATGTCGAATAAATCCAACGTCGCTACCGGTGCCGCTCTGGCTCTCGTGGCCGCCAGCCTGTTTGCTACCCTGCCTGTCCAGGCCGCCCAGGACACCAAAGCAGCTGAAGTGAAGTGCTTCGGCGTCAACGGTTGCAAGGGCCAGAACGACTGCATGACCGCCAAAAATGCCTGCAAAGGCCAGGGAGAATGTAAAGGCCAGGGTTTCAAGCTGATGACTCAGGCCAAGTGCGATGAGGCCGGTGGCAAGACCAGCGAATAATGCCGTTGCGGGGAGTGCCTGCCACTCCCCTGCTGGAGTCTTGAATGAGTAAGCGCAAAACACTGGGTTTCGGTCTTGGCCTTCGCAGTGAGTATTACCAGCAGATTCTTGAACAGCGACCTGCGGTCGACTGGTTTGAGATCATTTCCGAGAATTACCTGGTGGGCGGTGGCAAGGCCCTCTACTTTCTCGATGCGATTGGCGAGCAATACCCGTTGGTGATGCACGGAGTATCGCTGTCGATCGGCGGTTCGCATAACCTGGACATGGGCTACCTACGACAGCTCAAGCAACTGGCGGACCGGGTACAGCCCCAGTGGGTTTCCGACCACTTGTGCTGGAGTCGCGGCAACGCCCATCAACTCCACGACCTGCTGCCGCTGCCGTTTACCCAAGAAAGCCTGCTGCATGTCGCCGCGCGGGTGCGTCTAGTGCAGGATGTTCTGGAACGTCCCATTGTGCTGGAGAACGTTTCTTCTTACGTGCAGTGGAAGACGTCCAGCATGAGCGAATCGCAGTTTCTCTCGGAACTGAGTTTCCTGACCGGTTGCGAATTGCTCCTTGACGTGAACAACGTCTACGTCAGCGCACGAAATCAGGATTTCGACCCATGGCAGTTCATCTTGGAATTGCCGCACGAGCGGATTCGTCAAATTCACCTGGCCGGGCATAGCGATTACGGGCAATACCTCATCGACACCCACGACCAGCCCATCGCTGACCCGGTTTGGGCGCTCTACAGCAAGACTTTGAGCTACTTGGGTCCAACGTCGACGTTGATCGAGCGGGATGATCATTTTCCACCGTTCGAGGATCTGTTATCCGAGTTGGAGCATGCCCGAGCTATCGCCAATGGCGTGATATCGAGGGCAACCCTTTGAGCCTAAGCGCCTTACAGACTGCATTTGAAACTTACCTGACAGATGGTGCCCTGCCCTCCAACGAGCTTTTGGAGCAAGTCCGGGGTTGCACTGCGCTGAGTGCCCTCGAAGGCCTGCGGATCTACCATAACGCCTATCGCTCGCGCCTGCTGGCGGTGCTGCGCGAGGATTTCCCGGCGCTGCAGCAATGGCTGGGAGAAGAGTCGTTCGAGCAACTCGCACTGGCCTATATCGCCGCCTGGCCACCGCGGCATTTCAGCATTCGCTGGCTGGGTGAAAAGCTGCCCGAGTTCATTCGCAGCTACATTGCGGAACCTCAACTTTCACCGATGCGCGAACTCGCGGAGCTGGAGTGGGCTTTTACACTGGCTTTCGATGCTCAGGATGTCGAAGCGCTTTCACTGCAGGCCATCAGTGAGTTTTCGGCTGAAGACTGGGTTTCATTCAGGGTTTCCCTGACTCCATCTGCCAGATGGCTGCGATTGCAGTACAACACGCTGGCGCTGTGGAAGGCTGCCAAGTCTGGGGATCTGCTTCCCGTTGCCACCCAACCAGCCGGGAATCGAGACTGTCTGGTCTGGCGTCATAACCTCGTATGCCATTACCGAAGCCTGGAGCCAGAAGAGGCGTCAGCATTGCGGTTTTTCGTCGAGGGTGGATCGTTCGCCGAACTCTGCGAGTCATTGAGCGCAACACATGGAGAGCAAGCCCCCCTGCAGGCCGCAACTTGGTTGAAATTGTGGGTCAACGAAGGTTTGCTAAAGCTCAGGGCAACTATTCACGAATGACCCGGAACCTATAGGCTAGCGGCTTCTCTTTGGCCACTCCCGAGCGCGTCGATGACACACCGCATCATTCATTTCAAACAGCAAGCCTTGCTGGACCCAGAGACTTACCAGGCGATGCTGGCCGACGGCGTCGGTCATTGGGAGGCGCTTGTAGGAAAAGTCGTCGGAATAGAAGACGAGAAAAGCCACGAGTTCGCCGCATTGAAAAGCCTGTTCAAGCGAAAGCGCTACTCCTATGACACGCTGGAAATGCGCGAGCCAGGCGATCACTCAAACTGGCTTCGCGGCCGAGATGGGGATGAAGGTATTACTAACGAGGTCACCAGTATTCACGGGCTGAAAGAGCTCTCAGAACTGGAGATTTAGTCGGTCGGCAGGCCAGCGCTCAAGCGCTGACCTGGGCCGCATAACCAAGCTCCTGGATCAGCTCGCGGATCGATTCGGCACTTTCTGTGCTCTCTACAGTGACCTTGCCGGCTGCCCGATCCACCTCTACGCGTGCGTCCTGATCCAGCGTCTGGATGGCCTTCGTGATTTTGCTGACACAACTGCCACAACCCATACCCGAAACATTCAGGCTGAACATCTCTCTCACCTCATTTCGTCCGCGGCTCAAGTTACCGCACAGACAGCATCGACCTTGACACGATGGCAAGGTCAAGTGCGCAAACGCAACAATAAGGCTCAGCCGTTGTTCACAGGCATCAGGATGGGGTTCGATGAACACACCACTACGTGCCTTGCGCCCCTCGTCAGGGCGACATACAGATTCTGAGCGGTCATAAGTTCAGGATGCAGAACAACCGAGACATCGGCCTCGAGCCCCTTGAGAAGTAATGTGCTGCCTACCGAGCGTCTTGCGATGGAGCGGGCAAGGTGTCGATTGCGTTCTCGCGCTTGAATGGCTGCACTCAGAAAGTCGGCTGTACCTCCCGCCACAGCTTGCATAGCGGACCGGCAGCAGTGCAGAACTTCCGGTCGGTACACCCGTGCCCCCGGCTGTTCGGCGAGGGCGTTGAGCACAAGGAGTGCTCGCTGCGGTGTTGGCTCCCCGACGAATGCGACGGCCTCGGCCTCGGCCGGGGTCGGTGGCGTTCGGGCACGTCCTGTGCGCAGAGACTCCACACGCGTTCGCAGGTTTGCTGCACCTACCCCCGTCATCACGCTTGAAGCAAATTCCGCAAGTTGTGCCAGAGCATTGGCACCCTGCAGGTTAAAGTTCCTGGCGAAGTTGACGAGGTCCCTTAGGTCGACGGCTTCGACGGCCATGGCGCCGGGTGTCTGGCTCGTGAGCTGATGGCGACCTTGCACGTTGATGGAGTCCCCGATGATGAGGACGCTGCCCCGAGCGTTGGGTGACTCGGTTCTAGCGGCCACCAGCCGCTGCTGGACTTCGGTCCCGGCGTTGAGCTGCACCCAGCGCACTTCTGCCGGAGCCGTGCGCAGATCCACCGGCTGGCCAACTTGAAGTTGCTGCCGTATGGCGAGTAGCCACTGCCCAAGGTTCTCAGCTCCGGCCAGCCGCCAGCGCCAGGGTATCCTCAGCTCTCCTGCCGCGGGGAACAGGGGCTGCACCTCATTCGCCCAATGCACCAGTCGATTGCCACGAAAGTCGAAGATGGCTTGCATTGGGTCACCGAGCACGCAGGTCGGTAGCACCTGGGCCAAACCTGACACGATGGCGTGCTGGACGACGTTGCAGTCCTGGTATTCGTCGACAAGCAAGCGCGCGTAAGTGGCACGGAGAGGCTGAGCAAGGTGGCCTGCCTGCAGTAACAGCATGGCGGCGTGCCGAATTGCAGGGTAGTCGGTGTTGGGCTGGTGGAGCTGTAAGATCTGTGGGTTATGGCCGCTTCGCGCTGGGAACTTAGCGATGAGGCGCATCGAGAATCCATCAATGGTGGAGACTCGATATGCGGAGTTAGGAACGCCGGCTCGTCTCAGGCGTGCCCGTAAGGCCGCAACGCCTGCGTTCGTGTGCGTTAGTACGAGTATGGGTTTGCTCTGCCTATGCGCGATGAGCGTCTCGGCAATCAATTGCGTTTTTCCACAACCTGCGGGGGCTGTTATGGAGCCACGCTCGATAGCGAAAAGATCGATCTCAAGGGGCACTTGTAAACGTCCAGAGCTGATTCGTGACTGCCATGAAGCCCTGGTCGGCGTTCTGTAGAGACGGGCCGACGATGTCCCTTGCAACCTCCTGATAGGTTGTCAACGACTTGAACCACCCGCTGTTGCGGATACGAGATGCAGCTCCCAAAAGCTCTCGCGTCGCGGGCAAGTAGCCCTGAATAAGTCTTTCAGCTTTGATGTCATGTAGTGTCATACGTCCTTGGGACTTCGTCTGGATATGCGCATTCATCAGCTCTGCACCCACTATTGTTTCGGCTTTCGCCAGAAGTGCATCGAGTGCTTGGTCACTGAGATGGCGGAAGATCTCGTCCTCCAGAGTGAGACCTGGTCGCCATGTCAGAATTTGTCCGCCTGCGGCCAAGAATGCTTCAGGTAGCCCTGCGGTCGAAGGTTTGTCGGCGTCTACAAAAACCATCACGCGATAGCCTAGGTTCTGAAGTGCCGTTCCGCGGATAAGACTGTTATCGGGACTTCCCCCGCCGGCGTCCACATAAGCGCCACCATGAGCCAGGAATGAGGTAGCGCCAAGGCTGCCCCACCATTGGTCAAGGCCACGCGCGAAGCCAACCTCGCTGGCACCCTCGCAAACGATAATGGATTTGGCGAGGAATGCCTCTGGGTCCTTCCGAAGGGTACTTTGTACTTCGTTGGCCTCCCCTGCCGCCATAACGCTGTGGCGTTGAGGCCCAGACCGAACAACGAATAACTGGCTGCCGGACAATTCGCGCAGCGCGACCGGTGAGTGAGTCGTCATGAAGACCTGCAGCGGAGCGGCAGCGTCCTTTGCGCCCAGGGAGTCCAGGAATCGCATGAGCCGATGAGGTTCAAGCCCATATTCCACCTCATCGACAAGAGCAATTGGCGCGGCGCTAGCTGCAGCTCTTTGCAACCCTGCCACTAGCAATCGCGACGAGCCCGTGCCAAGGGAGCGAAGGGGAATGCCTGTGTCGCTGTGCAGCGCGATCGCACCCTCGCCAATCGACACAGAATGTGCGTCAAGGAGTGCTTGTGGCATCGCTCCAACCGAAACCCCAAGATGCTGAGCCGTGCGTTGCACCACCTCAAGCGTCTGAGTTAGATGTCCGACGGCTTGATTGCCAAAGTTCGCTCTTGCTTGCCTCGCGGCGCGCGCAAGTTCGGCACCTAGCTCTGCACGCTCGTCAGTAAGTCGATTGAGCACTGAGCCACGACTCCACGACAAGTTCGAACTCGCAAAGCTGCCGATACGGGCGGGTGCTAGTGCCGCTCGTTCCTTCCAGGGAAGAGTGCGTTCGAGTTGCTGCTGCTCCGCACGCTCAGAAAAAAGTGTCCAGGTAGGTTCCAAATCGGCACCAACTTGCAGAAGCAAGGTGATAACGGTCTCCAGCCCCGCTCGCGGTTCGTCTTCGACTTCTCCCGTTCCTGGATTGAATCCACGCAAGAACTCGCCGTAAACATCGATATCCATCAGCGATACCGGCAAATCGCCAAGCGTCACACTGATGGTGATGGGTGTTTCGACGTTCAGAGCGAAGAAGTCCATGTCGCCGAACGTGCCGCCCCGGCGGGCACCGACGCAAAGGTCAATCGCATCTAGAATGCTGGACTTTCCACTATCGCCAGGACCTATGAGGCAGTTAATTCCTGGGGCCGGCACCCAGTCGAGCGCCTGGATAGATCGGAAGTTGCTGATAATCAGTCTGCGAATGCGGGCCACGGAGAGTCCTCATGGGTTAACGACGACCAGTCTCCTACCCGCAGCGGCAACAGTCCATCGAACGTCACCTCGTCACTATGTGTTGCGACAGATAGGTCGGACCGGAAACTACCGTACGGCATTTTCCGGTCAGATGCGCTTCTGAATAATCACCTGGTCGGTGGTATGGAAGCCTATCCGATGTCCGTTGATTTCAACCTCAGAGCATTGAAGACCACCGACGCCGAGCTGACACTCATCGCCAGCGCAGCAATCAAGGGCGACAGAAGATGCCCCGTCAGCGGGTACAGCAGCCCCGCTGCTAGCGGGATTCCCATCGCGTTGTAGAGGAACGCAAAGGCGAGGTTCTGCCTCATGTTTTTCACGGTTGCCACTGACAGGGTGCGCGCTCGCAGGATGCCCATCAGATCTCCCTTGACCAGCGTCACTTGGGCGCTGTTCATCGCCACATCGGTACCGGTGCCCATGGCGATACCTACGTCAGACCTGGCCAGGGCGGGCGCATCGTTGATGCCGTCACCCGCCATGGCGACACGACGGCCATAGCCCTGCAAATCGGCGACCAGTTTCTCCTTATCCTGCGGTTTGACCTCACCATGCACTTCCTCGATTCCGAGCTGCTTCGCCACGGCTCTTGCTGTGGTGAGGCCATCACCAGTGGCCATGATGACCTTTACGTCTTCGCTTTGAAGCTTGGAGACAGCCTGTTGAGAAGTAGGCTTGATCGGATCGGAAACGGCCAGGAGTCCCGCCAGGCGACCATCAACGGCCAAATAGATGATGCTGATGCCTTCCAGACGCAGTTGCTCGGCGCGATTGCGCAGCGGGGTAATATCGACGCCCGCCTCGTCCATCAGTGCGGTGTTGCCGAGCTGCAGCTGATGGCCATCGACCTGACCGCGCACGCCAATACCCGAGCCCGACTCGAAAGTGTCCGGCTTGACCAGTGCAATGCCTTGACCCCGCGCATGATCGACGATGGCATGAGCCAGCGGGTGCTCACTACCCTGGTCGAGACTGGCAGCCAGGCGCAGCACTTCATTGGAGTCGTAACCGCCTGTCCCTTCCGCACTATGGAATACGGGGCACCCCTCAGTCAGGGTTCCGGTCTTGTCGACGATGAGCGTGTCGATCTTGCATAGATTTTCGATGGCGCTGGCATCGCGGAACAACACACCGCTGCTAGCGGCCTTGCCAGTCGCAACCATGACGGACATCGGGGTTGCCAGACCCAGGGCGCAGGGACACGCAATGATCAGCACCGCCACCGCATTGATCAGGCCAAATACCCAGCCAGATTCCGGCCCGAACAGCCCCCAGCCGAAGAAGGTCAGAATCGCGATCAGGATCACCCCGACCACGAAATACCCCGCAACGGCATCGGCCATACGCTGCATGGGTGCCTTAGAGCGCTGGGCCTTGGCCACCATCAGCACGATCTGCGACAGCATGGTTTCGGCACCGACTTTCTGCGCCTCCATAACTAGGCTGCCGTGGGTGTTTAGGGTGGCACCGATAAGGGCATCCCCTGCCCGTTTGGTCACGGGTAACGGTTCTCCAGTAAGCATCGATTCGTCGACTGCGCTCTCACCCTCCAGCACAGTGCCATCTACAGGAACCTTCTCGCCTGGCCGGACACGCAGATGATCGCCCTGATGGACATGGGTTAGAGGAATGTCCTCTTCTACTCCATCGGGCATGATGCGCCGCGCTGTCTTTGGTGCCAGTCCCAGCAGCGATTTGATAGCTGCGGACGTCTGCGAGCGGGCCTTGAGTTCGAGCATTTGGCCCAACAGCGTGAGTGAGATAATCACCGCGGCTGCTTCAAAATAGACGCCGATACGTCCGTCCTGGGCAAAAGCCGCCGGAAACCACTGCGGAACCAAGGTAGCGGCCACGCTGTAGAGGTAGGCAGCGGCCGTTCCCAAACCGATCAGGGTCCACATGTTGGGGCTGCGGTGCCGGATGGAGTCAATGCCGCGGGCGAAGAACACCCAGCCACCCCATAGCGTCACGGGCGTCGCCAGAGCCAGCTCGACCCAGTTCTGGGTCGTGCCATGAAACAGTTGCAAGGAATGGCCAGCCATCGCCAGCACGGTCACGATGACGGTCAGCGGTAGGGTCCACCAGAATCGCCGAGAGAAGTCCTTCAGCTCCGGGTTTTCCTCCTCTTCCAGCTCCGGGATGACAGGCTCCAGCGTCATGCCACAGATCGGGCAGTTGCCAGGGGTCGGTTGGCGAATCTCTGGATGCATCGGACAGGTATATGCGGCTCCTTCTGGTGCCGATATCGTAGGGTGACTCGTATGCTGATGTGCTTCATGAGACGAGTGGCCCATGTACGAGTGGGGATCAATTTGAAACTTCTGCAGGCATTTGGCACTGCAGAAGCGATAGGTCTTCCCTTCAACGCTCTCGCGGTATGGGCTATCAGATTTCACCTCCATGCCACACACCGGGTCGCGCTGGCTCTCGGAGTGGGCGTGCGAGTTATGTGAATGATCCTGGTCATGATGGCAGGAGGTCTTTTGCATGCGATCTATGTCCTTTCTTCGTCCTTGGAAACAGCGGTGCTGCTGGAGTGGGAGTGCCCGCCGTGATTGTGGCCAAACAGATGCATCAGCGGGCATAGCAGCAGGATGAGGTACGGCAGGGCCTGCGAAAGATGACCGTAATGCTCACGCGCTACATAGAAGATGCCGATTACGGCCAGCATGATCAGCGCAATGCCAATCTTGCTCTTCCAAAAAGGCGGCTCAGTGGTACTGGTGTGATGGGTATGGTCCACGACAATAGCCTCGTTTCAATGGCGGCCGGATCAGTATAGGTGTCTCAGACTGGACGGAGTTGGCGAGTATCAATAAACGTCAGCGTACGGTCACCTTACCGACCATTCCCGACTGATAATGTCCTGGAATATTGCAGGCGAACTCCAGTTCGGTGGCGGCGGAGAAGGTCCAGATCAACTCTTCGCGTGCTCCAGGTTCGACAAGAACACTGTTGGGGTCATCGTGTTCCATACCGACCATCTTCATGCCGCCCATGGCATGGCCCATATTGCTCATGTCATGTGCACCTGTAGGGGACAGCGTGCCGTTCTGAAACATCGCGGCCATCTCTTTCTGGTGCGCGGCATGGGATGCCGCTTTGCCAAGATTGAATTCGTGTAGCAGTGCACCGTCATTTTTCAGGACGAAGCGAACTGTCTCGCCTGCTTTGATCTCCATTGCTTTGGGTTCGAAGAAGATGTCCCCCATCCGGACTTCGATGGTGCGATCTACTGCCTGACCGTCTCCCGGTTGCCCAATACTGTCTTTCTTGTGGCCCGGGCTGGCCAGCGCATTGGCAGCACTGAGCAGCAAGCCAAGGGTGGTGATTATGAAAGCGGGTCTGAGTTTCATGGTGTGCCTCTGAGGTGTTGAGGAGGGATGAGTCCCGATGCTAATGAGGTGCAGCTGGCGGTACGCTGACGTGAAAACTACATCGCAGTAAGGTTCGTCAGATCGGTGCTACCCAGCTCGCGGCCAACGGGTAGCACCGATGCCGGACTAACGCAGAGCAAACTCACCGACCATCCCCGCCTGGTAATGCCCAGGCAATGTACAGGCGAAGCTCAAACTGCCCGCCTTAGGGAAGGTCCACACGAACTCTTTGGTTGTGCCGGGCTCGACGAGAACCGCGTTCGGGTCGTCATGCTTGGCTTTGATGACTTCCGGATAGCCTGGAGGGTTGGAGTCTCCCATGCCATAACGCTCATGCCAGACAATGCGCTCGGCCATGCCGGTCGGGGTCAGTGTGCCGTCCTTGAACAAGGACGCCATCTTGCGCTGGTGCTCCAGCTGGGACGCTGCCTGCCCGATGTTGAACTCGTGCATCAACGCGCCCTCGTTCTTCAGAACGAAGCGCACGGTTTCACCTGGCTTCACATCGATCGTTTTCTGGCTGTAGTTGATGTCGTCCATCTTTACCAAGATGGTACGAGTCGCTGGCGTCGCCTGGGCCTGCTGCCCAATGCCATTGCTACTGCCGCCGACCTCGGCAAATGCCGGAAAGGTGGTGCTGATGAACAGAGTGCTGATCAGCAGTTTAAGGGGTAAGCGTTTCATGGTGAGACCTCGAGATGGGTGCTGGAAATCTCATGCTATTCCCCGCTTGCTGCCAGGCCGCTGACCCCAAAACTACAATTGCGTCAGCTGGGAAAAAGCACGGCGCCATAAAGGCGCCGCTAGGCCGAAGGAGCAATCACGAAAGGCCTGTAAGATGGGGGAAATCTTTACTGATGGCATTCCTTGTCGGCCATCATCAGCTTGTGCTCTCGAATCATTTGACCCAGCACGTCGTCTACCAGCTTGTCATGCTTTTCCATCCAGGCCAGATGCTCTTCGGCAGACATGTTTGGCGCGGGATGTTCGTTGTGCAGCTGGCTCATGATGTCTTCGAGCATGTTCATATGCTCCTTCATGTGCACATGCCGCTCGCCGACCGGGGCCTTCTCCGCCTGGATCAGCACGGCTTCTGCTTTGTCGCGCATCTGCTGGATGCGCTCGAATACACGGTCGCTGCCCCCTTCGGCCCAAGCCATGGAAGACAGCAGTAGCGAACCAACCAGAAGCAAAGGTTTCAGCGATTTCATGGGCAGTCTCCATCAGTGCAAACTATGGCCGGCACCTCTGCTTTTGGTCTGTCGAGGGCCGAGAGCACAACCTAGTACTCATGCTTGCACCCTAGACAAGCCACCCTGTCAGTGAGCTGAAGTCAGAATTACATTTTCGTAAGCTTCTGGTTGGGGCCGCGGTTTGCCTGCAAACTCAGGCCACCCGACTTTTGGAGTCTGCACACATGAAACTACTGGTAGCTGAAGACGAACCCAAAACCGGTACGTACCTCCAGCAAGGTCTCACCGAGGCTGGGTTCAATGTCGACCGGGTTATGACCGGTACAGATGCCCTTCAGCATGCACTTAGCGAAGCCTATGACCTGCTAATTCTGGATGTAATGATGCCTGGGCTGGACGGTTGGGAAGTGCTGCGCATGTTGCGCGCAGCAGGAAAAGACGTCCCCGTACTGTTCTTGACGGCACGCGATGGTGTGGAGGACCGCGTTAAAGGGTTGGAGCTAGGTGCGGACGACTACCTAATCAAGCCATTTGCTTTTTCAGAACTTCTGGCCAGGGTCAGAACGCTGCTGCGTAGAGGCAATGGCTCACCCACGCAAACAACGATGAAAATTGCCGATCTGGAAGTCGATCTGATGAAGCGGCGTGCGATCCGTGGCGGGAAAAGAATTGACCTGACCGCGAAGGAGTTTTCACTGCTGGAACTGCTACTGCGCCGGCGCGGCGAGGTGCTCCCGAAGTCGCTGATTGCCTCTCAGGTTTGGGACATGAATTTCGACAGCGACACCAATGTCATTGAGGTTGCGGTACGCCGGCTACGCGCAAAAATCGATGACGATTTCGATCTCAAGCTGATTCATACCGCCCGCGGCATGGGATACATGATGGATGCGCCGGAGTGAATATGAAGCACCTTTCGCTGACAGCACGCATGAGCCTGATGTTCATGTCCGCGGTAATTGCAGTCCTGACGGTAGCAGGGCTGAGTTTCAATATGCTCAGCCAGCACCACTTCAAGATGCTGGATCGGCAGGCCCTGGTGGAGAAACTCGAATCCGCCAAACATATCCTCAACAATGCTCGCGGTGAAGCGAGCCTTTCGGAAGAATTACCGCAGTTGCGAGCCTTGCTGGGAGCCCATCAGGATCTGGCGGCCACTATCCTGGCCAGTGACGGTTCTGTACTGTTCTCCGCCCCCAGAGCAGTCGAAGTACCAGAGCGTTTCAGACGTGAAAATGAGCAGAGCATGTGGGAGTGGCAGAACGGCCAACACATGTACCGCGGCATGACGGCGCAAATCTCGGTAGCCGATCAGGCTGAGCCGCTCACAGCTTTGCTGATTCTTGACGTCACCAATCACACACACTTTTTCGACACGCTGCAACGATGGTTCTGGATTGGATTGGTCATCAGTGCCCTGTTCAGTGCCACGCTCGGCTGGGTGGTTGCTCGCAGCGGCCTTAGGCCTCTGCGGCAAGTCACTCATGTGGCCTCCGGGATGTCCGCTCGCTCGTTACAGGAACGAATCCCTCTCGAACCAGTGCCGCGGGAACTTCAGCAACTGGTTCTATCCTTCAATGCGATGTTGGCTCGGCTAGAGGATGCCTTCGTTAGGCTCTCCAATTTTTCGGCCGACATTGCCCACGAGCTACGCACGCCCGTTAGCAACCTGATGACCCACACCGAGGTCGTGCTGAGCAAGAAACGCGATATCAATGCCTATGAAGAGAATCTCTACTCCAACCTGGAGGACTTGAAGCGCATGTCTCGGATGATTGATGACATGCTTTTCTTGGCCAAGGCTGATAATGGCCTAATCATCCCCGAGCAGGCCAGGATCGAACTGGCTGACGTAGTCTTCAAGCTGTTTGACTACTACCACCTTCTGGCCGAAGAACATGGCATTGAACTATCGCTCACAGGCACAGGCCAAGTGCTGGGAGATCGGCTGATGCTTGATCGTGCACTTTCCAACTTGCTGTCCAATGCACTGCGCTACACGCCGGTGGGACATACAATTTCGGTTTTGATCCGCGAGACAGCGGACTCCACAACCTTCAGCATCGAGAACCCAGGGGACACAATTAGCTCAGAGCATTTAGAGAAGCTCTTCGACCGCTTTTACCGGGTCGACCCCGCTCGGCGGGAGGGAAGCCCGAGCAACGCCGGGCTCGGACTTGCCATCACCCGATCCATCATTGAGGCTCACAAAGGCCGCATCTGGTGCACCTCAGCCGCCGGCCTCACGGGCTTTCACATCGAATTGCCCCATTCCAGATGATGCCGATCTGGCGGTAAGTAGGCTACAGCTAAACCGCTAGCCCAACTTGACAGGGTGGGTGCAACTCGACTGAGCGCAGATTGCATTCGCCATCCAGATAGGTAACGAGCGGTGAGCTGACACCAGATCACCCCATTCGCTCTCGGGTAGTAGTTTATGAAGTTTGAAAACGGCATACCCCACGCTTGCCTCGCCAATCCAATCCAATGCTCGAATGGCTTCCCCCGCTCCAGTAGCGCCTAGAGCCATCAACCATCGAGGCGCATACCGAATCGACACGGTGGTCTTGCCTACCTGAAGCTCCCTAGAGCGTCCGTCGGTTAGAAAGACATAGCGAACTGGAACCTGTGTGCTCAGCCCTAATTTATTCGCGGCACGAGCCCCGTGGTCGACCAGCACTTCACCCAGCGCATTAGCCAGCGAGTGGACAACCTTCTCCGGTGCCGGCGGGCGCACGCCGAACCGAGTTTCGACTGCGGCAACATAAATGCCCCGAGCAACGCGAAACAGCTTTCCACCTTCGACCAGGCGAGAGAGTCCTCGCTGCACAGCATGGCGAGAACCATGATGCAGGAATCTGCTAGGTGTCAGAACCTCACCTTCTGGAAGCTGTTGAATGATGTCCAGGATTTTCTCGGGAAGAGCCTTCATTGTCCTGTCAAACCTCGTGAGTGGCCCTGCCAAGAACCACCAGAGGTGGCGACCATCTCATGCGGGACACATCATCGAACAATAGACCTGGTGCTTGGCTCCGTCCTGTGAGTACAGGCAATCTCTGTGCGAGTAGGTCTGGCCTGATGCCGTTTTGAAGTCGTAGCCCAAGACTCGTTCGTCCCGGTCATAGACCCTTATCAGCTCGGTCAGCTTCTCCATCGTCCAGTCATTGGATCCATTCAGCCTCGCAGGCAGTACAACCTGGACTGCCTCGACCAGCGTTCCCTCAGCGCGTCTTTGTAGCATGAACACTTGACCATTTCACTCAACGCGGGCGAATGGGAAGAGAAAAAACTAACGCCTTACCAGGTGGTCGTCCTTTGGAGCGAGTGGTCAGCAGCTGCCCGCGGGCGACTGAAAAATGAGCTGGAAATAGCCCGGCAAGAGAACATAAAAGCCAAAAAAGACAAGCAGGCATCCCGCAGTTACCTCTTCTTTGTGGGTGCCCAGGATGCCAAGAACCCTGCGATTTTCCATGTGCTGGATCATCGACTCATTTGCACCGCACATGACGAGCTGGTGTTCCCAGTGCGCAGCTAGGTGCAGATCGGGGCCGCGGAAGGCGGTCTTATGGCAGTCCCCTCGGGCCAGTTTGAGATGTGTTGTAGCGCACTCAACTGCCCAGGGAACACTCCTGTGCTCTCCACATAGCGCAATGCGGATTGGCCATCGCTCCAACCTACGTACTGCATCAGCGCTTTGAGATCCCAGCCGCTGCGGGTGGCCCAGGTGGCAAACCCGCGGCGTAGCGAGTGGCTACTGTACAGCTCCGAAGGCAGTCCTGCCGCCTGCAGTACGGCGCGCATGAGTGGGACAATGCTATTTGGGTGCAAACCCTGCTCACTTAAATGCCCCCAGCGATCAATTCCACGGAATACCGGCCCACGCGCGATGCCCGCCACGCTGATCCAGTCGACGTAGGCTTGTACTGGACATAACCTGGCCAACGCCGGCGCGCTGAAGGTCTGGCCTTGGTTGTCGCGGTCACCTTTGCTCCAGGGCAGAAACAGCTGCATGCCCTCCCCCGGCCTTACCTGGATGTGCTCGACCTGCAGACGGCACAGCTCATCGCTGCGGAACGCCCGCCAGAAGCCAATCAGCATCAACGCACGGTCGCGGCAACAGCGCAGCAACCGCGGCCAGTCGTCCTCCGCTCGTGCTCTCCCCTCGGCCTGTTCCAACCACAGCACGCACTGTTCGAGTTGGCGCAATTGCAACGGCTCGGCCTGCTTCTCCTGGCGCGGGTGCAGAGTACGGATTCCCTTGAGGATCTGGCGAACCAGTGGGGTCTTGGTCGGATCGGGGAAGCCTTGGCTGACGTGCCACTGCGCCAGTGCCGCCAGGCGCAGCTTGAGAGTGTTACTGGACAGCATGGCGGCGTGATCGACCAGGTAGCGCACGATGGCATCGCTGGTTGCCGGCAGAAAGCCGCCCCAGGTCACTTCGAAGTGCTCGAGCGCCTGTTGGTAGCTGCGCCGCGTGCTAGCGCGGGTGCCGGCCTGCAGGTACCGCTCGATCTCCTGGCTCATCTGGGCGTATCCCCTTGGTGTACCGGTGAGCGACGACTAAACGACAAAAATGCCGCCTCACCTTGGATAATTCATGATTACCCAATTCTAGATTATTGGTAGAAAATAAGGGAAATTCTTGATAAAGTGCTATGTATCTACATGGTATGTACCACAGAACGAAATCGTTAGGAGGCTCCGTCATGGCCCGTGGTGGAATCAACAAAGCTGTCGTGCAGAAAGCCAGGCATGCCCTCCTCGCCCGCGGCGCCCACCCCAGTATTGATGCGGTGCGCATCGAGCTGGGCAACACCGGTTCAAAGACCACCATTCACCGCTACCTGAAAGAGCTCGAAGACGCCGAGCGCGGCCGGGATGCGGCTTCGATCCCGCTCAGCGAACAGCTGGCCAATCTGGTCAGCCAACTGGCAGATCAGCTAGAGGAGGAGGCGCAGGCCGCGGTGGCCCTGGAGCGCGAACAACTGACCCGCGAACGGCTCGATTACCAGCATCGGTTTCGACAGGCCGAAAGCCGCATCCAACAACTGGAAGGCCAGACCGCGCTCGACGCGGAACGGCTTCAGACCACTCATCACGAGTTGCAGCAGGCACGCGAGCAACGGCAACAGGCCGAGATCGAGAACGCCCGCCTACAGCAGGCTAATCGTGACCTCGAGGAGCGGCACAAGGATCGCGACGCACAGATCCACTCGCTGGAGGAAAAACACCGACATGCGCGCGACACCCTGGAGCACTACCGACAGGCCAGCAAGGAACAGCGTGAGCAGGAACAACGCCGACACGAGTCGCAGGTACAACAACTGCAACTAGAACTGCGGCAACTGCAGCAGACCTTGATAATCAAGCAGGACGAGCTGACGCAACTGAACCGCGACAATGCACGCTTGCTCACCGAGGCGCGGCAGTTGCAAAAAGAGCGACATGCACAGCAACAGCTAGTGGCGCAGAAAACTCAGGCCCTGGAGGCTCTGCAGAGCACGCTGGCCGGCTCCGAACGCACGAATGAAGCCCTTGATCAGCGTTGTCGCACATTGCAGGAGGAGGTGTCCCGGCTGAGCGAAGCCTCCGCGCTTCAGGCGCAGCAGACGCAGGGCCTGCAGAAGCGCTTGGTCGAAGCCACTACACAGCTGAAGCTACTCGGGGCACCGCTTGCGAACAGCGATGGCGCATGTAGCACATGAACCGGCACACTGAGCCTATGCGCTGAGCGGAGGTGAAGATGACACTACTTGAGACTACCAATGAGGGGGCTGCGGAACCTGTCCGTTTGACTACGCCACTGGGCCAGGCCATTGGTAATCTGTTCGCCCGGGCCTTGCCGCTACTGGATGGCAATCCGCCAGGCTCGCTCAAAGTCTTCGTCTTCGGCGGCTGCGCGGTGCACCTGCTCACCCATGCGCGTGGTAGTGCGGACATCGATGCGGAGATCGAGGCGGCCCGCGTGCTGCGTAAGGACGAGATCATGGCCGTCTACACACCGCCAGAGGGTTATGAGGACGGCGACGGCCGCGACTTGCAGGTGTACCTGGACCAGAACTACACCAATGCCCTCGGGCCACTGCACGAGGACTACCGCGAGCGCGCCATCCCGATGGAGGGTTTCGAGGGTGAGCAGCCGCTGCATATCTTCGTTGCCGCCGGCGTGGATCTGGCCATCTCCAAGCTCGGCCGCTTTACGGAAAACGATCAATATGATATCGAACAGCTCATCGAATGTGGCCGTGTCGATGTCGGCCAGTTTGTTACACTGGCAACAGAGGCAATCGATTATGCCGTGGGCAACCGAAGCGCAATGCTAGGCTGCCTGAAACTGGTCATAGCGAAGTACCTGGAGGATGGGCGAGATGCCACGTCTGGATCGTAAACAAAGCTTTGGCACGCTCCTGGAGACTGTCACCCAGCAGCGTCTTAGCCAAGTTGCGTCCGATGCTCTTGTGGAGCTTGCCAAGCAGTTGTGGTACGAAGAGCGCGACCTCGTGCCAGTACTGCAGCGTGAAGTGGCAAGCAAGCTGCGCGAGCCTGAACAGAAGCTGCGTGCCCTCTATCTCGTCGACCTGCTGCGTCGCTTTCCCTGTGTATCAACGGACAAAGCCGCGCGCCTAAAAGGCTTTGTCAGCAGTTGGTCGAACCTGAAACCAGCAGAACGCTCACCTCGTGCGACCCAGCTTGTCTCTCGCTACCAACTCGACAAGCTGGCCTATGAATGGGGGCTTGAAGAGGACGTCAGCAAGCAGATGCAGGATGTCCTGGCTTTCCAAACCCGCCATTACGCCGCCACCCAGGGCGTGAAGACGGGCTATTCAGAGCCAACGCCCGTAAGCTAGCAGCAGGGCACGGCAAAATGGACGCGGAATGGCCAACTCAACAAATGACGACCAACGACTCGCTGATCTAACACGCGAGGCATTAGCCGACGTGAGCGAGGGTTTGGTGATCGATCACGCATTGGTCGAGACCTGGGCTCAGAGCCTTGATACCGACACCCCGGTGCCTTTGCCAACTCCAGATCGGCCTACTTAATTCGCAGCAGGCCGAACTGATCCTCAGCGGTATCAGGCTGAAGCCATTGCGCTAAGCGCGCCTTCGCTTGAGCAGGACTTCCATTCTGTTCGTTTAAATACAGCAAGTTACAGAACGAATGCACTAATTTTTGCCTCATCTCGGCATACCCCTGATTCCCCCCTTACCTCGGCATAACTTCAATCAGGCGTTCAGAGCCGATTCTATAATTGACTATAAAATCCTATAAAGCCCATCCTGAGTAACTTAGCGACGCTAGAAAGATATTTAAATACAATCAGTTGCAGCGCGTATGTCCTAATTTTCCTTTATCTCGGCATGACCCCGAGTTGGGCTAATGCCTGGAAGGTCGCGGTGTTCGCTCCTTTCAAGCCGAGGGCGGGGCGAATTTTTTTGCGCGTGGATTCAGCAATGTTCAGAGCCTGAATGCCGGATTCATCGTGCTGGCCGACATCGAAGCCATAGCCAATCGTTACACCTGATTCACCGTTGGGGTCAGAGGTCGGAATAGTAGCTCTGTTGCCTCGCCCACCAGGTGGAAGCTCATGACGGGCGGTGAAATCGATATTAATACCCATTTCAATCAGATAGGAAATATTGGACTGGAGGCGGCTGACCTTATCGGCTTTGTCACCATCGATGCGGTCTTGGATAAAGGTATTGATCTGCTGGTTCAATTGCACCTGGAGGTCGCTCACCGAAATACTGTTGGCTCCTCCGGTTTCGGCGACCGTACGAATAGTGACCTCATGAACCTTGAAGTAGTCGTCGAAGACTAGAACGGGCCGCCCGGCAGTCTGGCTTATGACCTGCGTCAGTTGCCCCGTCAACCCACCTTGTGCTGAGTAGCTGGGGGATGACAGCCAGTCGGTATAGAGGTCAGGAATTCCGTGAGTAATTCGGATAGGCTCTGGTTCCGCTGCGAGCAGAACACGCTGTGCCTCCTCTCGTTCTGGATTTTCTAGGTAATTGTATAGCCGCTCCAGATTGCGCTGAAGGGTCTGATCCAATTCTCTATTCACCTTAGTCTCCTCTGCTTAGTGAAGCCAATTTGTTATTTCATTGACTGTTCGCACTCGCTTTCTAGACGATTGAACTCAGTAGAATACTTATCATATTCATTTTGCATTTTTTCCGGCAAATACTCTCGCTTCAGGTCTCTGAAGAAGCTGCCCTTCTCTAGTATCTTCTTGCATTGGTGATTTTTGGCAGACAAGGAGAGATGTGCCGTATGAAAAACACGAGAGAGATAACCAAAACCTTCAAACATATCCCTACACTCTGTTATCAGTTTTCGAGAAATCCAGTAGGCCTTCTCTGTCTCGTTATTCTTCAGTGCTTTCTTCACTTGCTTGTCGTTGAATCTTATAGAGGCGGGCTCGCAGATTGGGGAAGGCTTCCAATACGTACCAGTAAAACCTGCTGCCGCCCCGCAGAAGCCCTGACAGTCCCTGCTTGCGGCTCCTTTCTCTATGGTAATTCTGTCATCATTCAGTTTGAAAACGACATCGCACGACATATCGCCGATGCCACGGACGTCGACCTGCACATGACCTGACTCTATAGTTCCATTCAATCCGCAAGCATGTGCATTGTGTCCAGTGCTTCGTATCCGAAACTTTTGAAGTCCTTCGAATAACGGAGATATCGTCAGCAGCCCACTATTTCCAGTCCTATAGTAATCCCCAGGAGGGAAGTAGCTCTTTGGTTCTTCAGCGACACAAAGAGTGATATTGTAGTAAAGGGTGAGTATGGCAAAAATGCTAATGCTTTTGAGCTTCATGTTTATGCCCTGCATGAAAGCAGCTAGGTGGGGCGCTGGGTGATCCCATATAGGATGGTTTTTTGCTGGTCAGATCGACTGATCTATAAGTTCCGTCGAGCAGGCTAGTCCGCCCAAAAAACACAAGCAGACTTGTAAGAGTCATTCTGTTTTACCAGCACTTCATGTTCAACATCACTAAAGTTTAGACGTCATTGAGCATGAGCTGGAAAAAGTTGCGGCAACGACCCTAGACGCTGAACGCTGCTCACCTGAGGCGTTCCACTTCCTTGCGAAACATCACTCTCTGCTTGAAGCTGAAACCTCCGCCACCATCCAGCAGCGCCGGCGGAGCAACCGGTAGATCGGGCTCGCGGCAGGTGGCTATCACGCGCTTGGCGAAGACTTCATCGAGCGTACTGCGGCTCTTATCATTCCCCGCGCCGTACTGTACCCGGCAACTGCTTATGCGCCCCGACGAGCTTGCGAAGCGGAAAAACACCATAACATCGGCCTCGGGGATCTCATCTCCCGGTGCGAACAGCGGGTAACGAAGCCTCTTGGCGAATTCCTGGCGGAATTCCTGGATAAAAATGGCCTCTTGCTCTGCTCGCTCCTGCAAAGTGACTGAATGGGAGCAGCCGCCGATCAGACTCAGCAATACCAATAGGCAAACTATCCTCAACGCTCTTCCTCCTTGAAAAAGAGGCAGTCTTTTATTTTAGTATCTAAAAATGACTCTTGACGTCTAAGCCAAGAACTGCAAGAGCTTCCAGCGCCAGGTTTTGACCTTCTGCAATACCCGAATTATGTGCAAACTCGACAAGTCGCTCGATTACTCTGACGCCACCCTGATCTGGCTCGACAAATTCCGATATATTATCCATAGCAACAGATGCGTCCCACGCAGCCTGACTAAGCAGCTCTTTATACAATGCATCAGCGCTAGATATATTACGAATATTTGCGAGATTAAGCCTGATTCGATCCAAGGCTTCGTGCGCGATCTGAAGTAGCAAATATGGAAATGGATTCTTTTGAGTTCGACGCTTCCTGCATGAGTCGCTAATTAGTCCAGCAAGCATTGCTGATCCTTCGGCCTCAATGCGAAGGGAATCATCAGCAATCGAGATTGTCCGCGCCTTCGCAATATAGCCCAAAACGTAAGCATCGAACTGAGTCTCGGCAATCATAGACAGAATCTGATTATTACGATTATTGAAATTCATAAGATGCTCCTTGCCCAATCTCAAACTAGATAGATCAGTGGAAACTGTTTCTGAATTCTGTAGTAGACTGCCCGGTCCAACGTCTGAATGCATGTCTAAAACTCGCTGTTTCCGAGTACCCCAGAATATCGCTAATACGATCAACTGGTATCGATGAATTCAGTAGCAGTGCAATTGCTCGTTCTTTGCGGGCCTTATCTACAATCTGGCGATAAGTGCAGCCCTCGTCCGCCAAGCGACGTCTTACCGTCCGCTCATTCATGCGTAAATACTTTGCGGTAGTCACCAAGCTAGGGTATTGATCTGGTATGGAATCAAGGAATAACTCGATTCGCTGACGGAGCCCTCCCATCTCTACTTCCAACAGAGCATTGAAACTCTCACCTGCCATAGTCAGGGCCGACTGAAATACCGCCGGATTGGCAGTCGCCAGTGTTCTATTCAACTGATGAGCTGGAAAGCTAAATATTATGTCATTTCCTTCATGCTTCACAGGCAAAGAAAAGAAACCTTCATATATTGTTTTATCTGCGCCGTGCACAGGCACTGTCAATGCAGAGATGGGAAAGTCATTACCTAACAGATCCATAATGAGCTTGTAGGTTGCAGAGGCTATAACATTTACATGAAACTGACGGGATGCGTCATTCCACTCTGGCTTAAAGTTAACTGAAATATGGATTTCTACTTCGTAATTCTCCCTAGGCTTGACGCCAACATTAGCTATATCACGATTGAACAACTTGACATAGGCCCTGATGACTTTCAAAATATCACCTACGTTCTCGGCGCATAGCAACGCCAATCCTATCACGCCATAATCAGATATATGGTAATAAGTTCCAAGATTCAGTCCTTCTTTTCCTGAATACCCCTTGCTGACTATCCAGTTGTAAAGTGCGTCACTTCTTGACTCTTGTTCTGCCGCAAAGGGTGGTATTGCGATATCACGATCACGAAGATAGTTCTGCAGAGGGCGCCATTCAAAATCAAATATGTGTTCGGTCACCATGTCTATATTCACCTCACCCCTACTGTTCTTGATATAGCCCTGAACGCTGCAAGTGCCTCATGCTCCATACGGATGCCGTCAACGTTGTAGTCGACATACGCGGAGGTCTTTGCAATCACCACACGCCTAAGTGGATTTACATAAATAAACTGCCCGTACACTCCGATAGCCAAGAACTCCCCTTCTTTGCCTTCTGGAATCCACCACTGGTAACCATACCCAAGATTTGGCTCACCATCCTCTATGTAACGTCCAGGACGCAAGTGAGCACTCCGAGGTTTGGTTGATGCCTTGACCCACTCAGCACTTACAATTTGACTTCCAGTCAGGCTGCGACCGCCATGAAGAAATAATAGACCAATGCGTGCAAAGTCTCTTAGGCAAAGGTTCACCCCACCGAATGCTAGCTCTGTGCCCCGATCGTCTGTTAACCAAGCACCTTCACATTCGGCACCCAGTTGGGGCCAAAGTCTTTGATTCATAAACTGTGAGGGGCCCATACCAGTCGCGCCCAATAAGACCATACCAAGCACCTGGGTATCTACGCTAACGTAGTGGTGCACTCTCCCCGGGGCATCTTCTCTTCTCAATGAACTCACTTTTTCATTTACTGATCCGCCAAGCGCTATAGTCCTACCTAGCTGGTTGATATCGGAGTCCGAATTCCCGTAGTCCTCACTGAAAGCTATTCCTGATGACATCTCAAGCACATCTCTCAAAGAAACACCCGCATATCCGCCAGCAGAAAGCTGTGGGGCGTACAGGTTCACAGGATCTAGCAGACTGTGTATTGATCCTTCATCAACTGCCATTCCAATCAAGAGGGACATTAGTGATTTGCTTAGCGACCAGCCAATAGCAAGGCTTTTCGCACTATTGCCCAGGTAGTATTCCTCAAAGGCAATGCGATCGTCACTGAGAACTATAAGGCCGGTGGTATTGCTGCTCGCCAACCAGTCTTTAAAGCCAATCTCGTGACCTTGAAAGCTAAATGAGCCAGGCATATCCCTGAGGTTTTTTTCAAAAAAATGAGCCGCTCCGCTCTTCTTTATTGGGACCGAGTTAAACAGTCTCGGCATTGCTCGAAAATTTTCAGCAATTTTCCCCGAGTCAAACAAAGTGTAAAAATTCCACACTCTCACACCTGCACTACCAATGCAGGCGATGCTAAAAAAGATGAGAATCATTGAGAGGAAAATAGCATTTCTCTTATTTATCATTCTTGTCGATCTCTCAGTTTGTGCTAGCTCGTCTCGACCCAGCTAACAGCCAGTGACTATCCGGTAGTGGAGCAAGGTTAAGTCCTTAAGGACTTTTCTCTTAAAGGTGAAGATCAAGGCATTTCACCATCTACTGATATTTAATTTTAACTCGCTTAACACTACTCCGCACGCATGCCATGCACTACTATTATCTGAGTCGCGAAGGTATCCGCCTCCCTTGGACTATGCTTTCAATTTAGCAACACGAAACACTGCAGCATGATCGATATCGCCCTTGGATGAATCGGCAGACTCATCAATAGGCGCCCGCAATAAACAAGACCCAACATCACCGCATATCCCGGAGGATCAGCAACAGGATAGATTCAGTCTTTTTCATTATTTCCATCCGCCGCCTCATGCGTACTACTAGCCCGAAAGCTGATAAAACCAGCATGAAGCATCTTTTTGCTAGAGTATCTTCGGACAAATGCCGGATATTTTCGGACACCCTCTTCGGCAGGTCCTTAGCGGCACCATGTCTTATCTGCGCTTTTATTTCATTAAACACCCCATAGAGAGTACTAATGACTTGTCGTCCAGATTGTAACTATCGTAGATGAGTCGACTAGAGGTATTCGCTACAATTTATAGATTCGAAAATTCATTTCATGCTTGGAGATATCGATTTAACACTTATCTTGTGTTACTTCTGCGCTAGGTTCCGTACGCAAAGTAATGTCGTAAGCACCGTAGCGTGCAAGCCAGCGTGACCATTACGCCAAGATTCTTGACGAGCTTCAGAATCCCACGGCCAGCTCAGCTAGGTCCTGGGGACTCCCCGCCCACCGAGGTTATCGACGCATCCGGAGGGTCTGGCGGCTTGACAGCGGGCGAAGGCTTGGCGGACTCTATATTGTATTTAGTCGATACCATCTCGCATCTTAGAGAACCCTCCCATGCCCCTGCCTGCCCTACCCCTGGATGCCCTTCTCACCGGCCGCGCCCGGCCCTTCACCCGCCCCGGCTCGCGCAGCGGCATCGCCAAGTCTCCGCGCGACGGTGCGCTCAGGGTCACCCCCGTCGGCCTGGAAGGCGACGAACAGGGCGACCTGCGCGTCCATGGCGGCGTCGAGAAAGCGATCCACCATTACCCACGCGAACACTACGCCGCCTGGATCGCCGAACTGGGCGAACACCCCCTGCTGATGCAGGCGGGCGCCTTCGGCGAGAACTTCAGCACCAGCGGCTGGAGCGAAGCCGACGTCTGCCTCGGCGACCGCGTGCGGGCCGGGACCGCGCTGCTGGAAGTGTCCCAGGGGCGCATGCCCTGCTGGAAGCTCAACGACCGCTTCGAGGTCGCCGGGATGTCCCTGAGGGTGCAGGAGTCCGGGCGCACCGGCTGGTACTACCGGGTGCTGGAGGAAGGCGTGGTGGCGGCTGGCGATATCCTGCAACTGGTCGAACGGTGCCATCCGGACTGGTCGTTGTTGCGCCTGTCCGAGGTGCTGTTCGACAGGCGGGCCGACGCCGAGCTGCTGCGCCAGTGCCTGCCGCTGCCGCTGACGCCATCCTGGCGGCGCACCCTGGAGCGGCGCCTGGAAAAAGGCCAGGTCGAGGACTGGGGGCCGCGCCTGGAGGGAGCCCCCGGCCAGGCCGAGACGCCCAGGCCGACCTGAGGAAGCGCCGACGCCCCCCGCAGGCAGGGAATCGGCCTGGGGATGCATGGAGTGCCGGAAAGCGGGTATAAAGCGCCAGCGTTAAGCGACCCAGACGTCTGCCAAAGGACCCCTTTCATGCTGCGGCTCTCGATGCCGGCCCTGCTCCTGGCTCTTGCCGGCTGCGCCACCAAGCCCCCCGCCAATCCCGACAACCTCTGCGAGATCTTCCGCGAAAAACCGAAATGGCACGAGGCGGCGCTGAAGATGCAGCAGCGCTGGGGCGCGCCGGTCCAGGTGCCGATGGCGATGATGTACCAGGAATCTTCCTTCAAGCATGACGCCCTGCCGCCGCGCTACTACTTCCTCGGTTTCATCCCCTGGGGCCGGGTCAGCTCCGCCTACGGCTACGCCCAGGCCAAGGACGAGACCTGGGCCGACTACAAGCGCGAGGCCGGCGGCTGGGGCGCCAGCCGCGACGACTTCGCCGACGCCCTGGACTTCATGGGCTGGTACATCCAGAAGAGCCAGCGGGTCAACGGCGTCTCCAAGTGGGACGCCTACGGCCAGTACCTGAACTACCACGAGGGCTGGGGCGGCTACCGCAACCGCAGCTACGACGCCAAGCCATGGCTGAAGAACGTCTCGCAGAAGGTCCAGTCCCGCGCCTCGCTGTTCGGCGCCCAGTACCGCAGTTGCCAGCAGGAGCTGTCGCGCGGCGGCTGGTTCTGGTAGAGCCGTCCGCGCACGCCGCGGGCCCGAACCTCTTCCGCCTTCGACGAGGGCAAACGTCCGCCAAGCCCCCCAGGTCGGACCGGCACGCTCGAACGGCCAACCTGCGTCATGGAACCGCAGGCGCATCCTGCCCAGCCAGCCCGCAGCGCCAGTGGACAGGCGGGTCGTCGAACCGGCGGCTGGCCACCTGGCCGAGCGGCCTGCCCTCACCTTTCGCCCCGCTTCGCTTCCCAGGCCAGAGCGCTCGCGGATTGGCGGCGTCAGATTTCCTCGTCTACTGTTTGGATAAAAGTTTGGCGCCAGAAATACGTCAATAAATTGACTAAAAAAACTTACCCAGACTACGGATATTTCCCTGGGAATGCTAAGATAGCTATCACAAAGCCACTATCGACGAATGAACCTATTCGACGGGAAAATGACTAAACCGCGTGGCAAATGAAAAATAGTCACTAAATTGACGCTTCACCGCCTTGCTCTTCCCTATCCACTCAATGGACTGCCCGTGATCGGCAGAGCAAACAACATGCATTCGAAGTCGGTAGATAGCCTGTCGCTGACACGGGCTGGATTCATCGAGTACTTCCTGGTCGCGACCAAACTGGTACACGCGCTCACCGCCATCGCCCCGGCGCTGTTCCTGCTGTACTACCCCGGCCTGGTTCCCGTGGAGCTGCGCAGCAACATGCTCGGGCTGCTGCTGTTCTTCGGCGCGCTCACGGTGATTATGTTCCAGGCACTGGACGTCTACTCCGACGATATCTTCAGCAACCGCCTGCGCTTCCGCATCATGTTCTTCGCCTGGGCCTCGGCGTTCTGCCTGCTGTTGTTCATGTACCAGGGCCTGGGCCTGTTTCCCTACCTCAGCAGCAAGCTGGTGATCTTCTGGTTCACCGGCAGCCTGCTGCTGTTCGGCGTGCAGCGCCTGCTGGTGCTGCGCCTGTACCGGGCCTGGATGAAACGCGGCATGTACCTGCAACGGACGGTGATCCTCGGCTTCACCGAGAGCGGCATGCACCTGGCCGAATACCTGGTACGCAACCACGACATCCGCTCCGGCATCATCGGCTTCATCGACGACCGCTCCGAGCGGGTCCCGGAGAACTACAACTCGCTGCCGCTGCTGGGCAACACCAAGGACCTGGAGAAGCTGATCCGCCAGGAACAGGTCGACCAGGTGCTGGTCGCCCTGCCCTGGTTCGCCGAGGGGCGCATCGGCGCCATCGTCCACCGCCTGCGGCAATTGCCGGTGAACGTCCTGCTGGTGCCGGACATGGCTGCCTTCCGGCATGCCCACAACCGCATCGTCGACGTTTCCGGAATCCCCATGTTCAACGCGTCCGAGCTGCCGCTGCGCGGCTGGTCGCCGCTGATCAAGCGCTGTGAGGACCTGGTCCTGGCGAGCATCGCGCTGGTCCTCTTCGCCCCGCTGATGGCCCTGGTGGCCCTGGCGATCAGGCTCGACTCCAAGGGGCCGGTGCTGTTCCGGCAGAAACGCTACGGCTACAACAACCGGCTGATCTGGGTCTTCAAGTTCCGCTCGATGTACACGGAAAGGACCGACGCCAACGCCGAACGCCAGACCACCCGCGACGACGACCGCATCACCCGGGTCGGCCGCTTCATCCGCAAGACCAGCATCGACGAGCTGCCGCAGCTGTTCAACGTGCTCGCCGGCAGCATGTCGATGGTCGGCCCGCGCCCCCACGCCACCGCGACCAAGGCCGCCGGCATTCCCTTCGAGGAGGCGGTCAGCGAATACAGCTCGCGCCACCGGGTCAAGCCCGGCATCACCGGCTGGGCGCAGATCAACGGCTACCGCGGTGAGACCGACACCCTGCACAAGATCAAGAAACGCGTGGAATACGACCTCGAATACATCGCCAAGTGGTCGGTGTGGTTCGACCTCTACATCCTGTTCCGTACGGTGCCAGCCGTACTCCTGACCAAGGAAGTCTACTGATGAACGCCGTCGCCCCGCTGATCCCCTGCATCGTTTCCGGCGGTTCCGGGACCCGCCTGTGGCCGGTTTCCCGGGAGAGCATGCCGAAACCCTTCATGCGCCTGGCCGATGACCAGAGCCTGTTGCAGAAGACCTTCCTGCGTATCGCCGGGCTGCCGGACGTCGCCCGCCTGCTCACGGTGACCAACCGCGACCTGCTGTTCCGCACCCTGGACGACTACCGCGCGGTCAACCGCAGCGGCCTGGCCCAGGACCTGCTGCTGGAGCCGGTGGGACGCAATACCGCGCCGGCCATCGCCGCCGCCGCGCTGCATGTGCAGGAGCACTTCGGCGACCAGGCGCAGTTGCTGATCCTTCCCGCCGACCACCTGATCCGCGACGAGCAGGCCTTCGCCGCGGCGGTGGCCGAGGCTCGCGGACTCGCGGCCCAAGGCTACCTGGTGACCTTCGGCATCACCCCGGAGCGCGCCGAGACCGGCTTCGGCTATATCGAACAGGGCGCCCCGCTGGGCAACGGCTTCCGGGTCGCGCGCTTCGTCGAGAAACCCGACCAGGCCACCGCCCAGTCCTACCTGGACAGCGGCAAGTACCTGTGGAACGCCGGCATGTTCTGCTTCCAGGCCGCCACCGTGTTGCAGGAACTGGAGCGCCACGCGCCGGAGGTGCTGATCGCCGCCCGCGCCGCCCTGGCCGACGGCAGCAGCCTGGAGAACGGCCAGTGCCGCCAGCGCGAGCTGGCCGCCGGGGCCTTCGCCGAGGCGCCGGACATCTCCGTCGACTACGCGCTGATGGAGCGCTCGGACAAGGTCGCCGTGGTGCCCTGCTCCATCGGCTGGAGCGACATCGGCTCCTGGCAGGCGCTGCGCGAACTCAGCGCGGCGGACGAGAACGGCAACCAGGTACGCGGCGAAAGCGTGCTGCACGACGTCAGCAACTGCTACATCGATTCGCCGAAGCGCCTGGTCGGCGCCGTCGGCGTGCACGACCTGATCATCGTCGACACCCCCGACGCCCTGCTGGTGGCCGACGCGGCGCGCAGCCAGGACGTCAAGTTCGTCGCCCAGGAACTCAAGCGTCGCGGCCACGACGCCTTCCGCCTGCACCGCACGGTCAGCCGGCCCTGGGGCACCTACACCGTGCTCGAGGAAGGCCGCCGCTTCAAGATCAAGCGCATCGTGGTGCGCCCCAAGGCTTCGCTGTCGTTGCAGATGCACCACCATCGCAGCGAGCACTGGATCGTGGTCAGCGGCATGGCGCTGGTGGAGAACGGCGAGCGCGAGTTTCTCCTCAACACCAACGAATCCACCTTCATCCCCGCCGGGCATAGCCACCGCCTGAGCAATCCGGGGATCATCGACCTGGTGATGATCGAGGTACAGAGCGGCGAGTACCTCGGCGAGGACGACATCGTCCGCTTCAACGACATCTACGGTCGCGCCCCCGCCAGCGACGAGAAGAAAGCCTGATGCGCTGCGCCCTGGTCATTCCCACGCGCAACGCCGGCGCGCACCTGGACCGGCTGCTGCCGGCCCTGGCCGCGCAACGGCGGCAGCCGGACAGCATCCTGGTGGTGGACAGCCGCTCCAGCGACGACACGGTGGAGCGCTTCCGCGCCTTCGGCGCGCGGGTCGAGGTCATCGAGCCGGCCAGCTTCAACCACGGCGGGACGCGGCGCTGGGCCAGCCAGCAGGTCGAGGCCGACGCGCTGATCTACCTGACCCAGGACGCCATTCCCGCCTCGCCCGACAGTTTCGCCAACCTGCTCGACGAACTCTATGCCGAGGCCGACATCGGCGTGGCCTACGGCCGCCAGTTGCCGCACCCCGGCGCCGGCCTGCTCGGTGCCCAGGCGCGGCGCTTCAACTACCCGCCGGAAAGCCGCAGCAAGCGCCTGGCCGACGCCTCGGAACTGGGGATCAAGACCTGCTTCAGTTCCGACTCGTTCTCCGCCTACCGCAGCGACGCCCTGGCGGCCGTCGGCGGCTTCCCCGAAGACGTCATCGGCAGCGAGGACGCCTACGTCGCCGCGCGCCTGCTGCAGGCCGGCTACGCGGTGCGCTACGCGGCCAGCGCCGAGGTCTACCATTCCCACGATTACCGCTTGCTGGAAGAGTTCCGCCGCTATTTCGACATCGGCGTGTTCTACGGCCGCGAGCGTTGGATACGTGCCGCCTTCGGCGGCGCGGGTGGCGAGGGCAAGCGCTATGTCCTCGCCGAGATACAGGCCTTGCGTGCCGCCGGTGCCCTGTATCGCGTACCTGAAATAGCGCTGCGTAGCGCGTTCAAGCTGCTCGGCTACCGCCTTGGCCAGCTGGAACGCCACCTGCCGGTCGCCCTCAAGCGCCGCATCAGCATGTTTCCAGGCTACTGGAAGTGAACATCATGACCTACAGGAAGTGCTCCCTCATGAAACGCACCCTCCTCATGCTCGCCATGCTCGCCCTGGCCGCATGCAACACCCCCGCACGGATTCCCGCACCGGACAGCGACACCGTGGACAGCGGCAAGCGTGCCCTGGAAGAACTCGCCAGGCTACCGCCGGCGATGGAGCGGGTGCGCGTCGGGGACACCCTGCGGATCGTCCGCGATGCCGGGGAGATGCCGACCCTCTCGGCGTTCAACGTCGCCACCATCTATGAACTGACGCTGTACACCGTGCTCAACGACGGCAGCATCTACTATCCGTTCATCGGTCGCATCCAGGCCGCGCACCGCACGCCGCAGGAAATCGCCAACGAGCTGACCACCAAGCTCGCGCCGATCTACCGCGAGCCGCGGGTCACGGTGAACATCAACCAGGCGCCGGGCAATACGGTGTTCGTCGGCGGCGCGGTGCGCAACCCGTCGGCCGTGCCGATCCCCGCCGCCAACAACATGGAGCAGGCGATCCTCGGCGCCGGCGGCATCCTGCCGGTGGGCGACGCCCGCCGCGTGGCGCTCATGCGCGAGGACTCGGAAGGCCGCTATCACGCCTACTTCCTCGACTTCAGCCAGTTGATGAAGATCGGGCCGGAAGGCCGCAAGCCCCTGGCCATGCAGCGTGGCGACATCGTCTTCGTGCCCAAGTCGATGGTCGGCGACCGTATCGAGGGCGTCGACGTCTACCTGAACCAGTTGCTGCCCTTCGCCAAGTCCATCGGCGTCGGCGTCAGCTACACCGTCAACAATGATCGCTGAGGAGCGACATCGCCATGATAGAAATTCGTTCCTTGCGTGATCTGTTGCGCCTGCTGTTCATCTACCAGCGCGAGTTCAAGCTGGCGGCCCTCAGCGCGGTGGTGATCATCGTCCTCGGCGCCTTCCTGCTGCCGGCCAAGTACGAGTCCAACGCACGCCTGCTGGTCAAGCCGGGCCGTGACTCGACCCTGCCGATAGAGATCAGCAACCGCCAGGCGCTGGTGATGCCGAGCACCCAGCGCGACCCTATCGTCGACGAAGAACGCCTGCTCACCGGCCGGCCGATCGTCCGTCAGGTGGCCGAGCGCTACCTCGAGGTGCTGGCCAACCGGCCGCCGCCGGAGGGCCTGTGGAAGCGCACCAAGTTCTATGTGAAGAAGGCCATCGGCGCGGTGTTCGACGGGATTCGCGTGACCCTGGAAACCTTCGGCGTGATCGAGGAAACCACCGCGGTCGAGCGCCTGGCCAAGGACCTCGAGAAGAAATTCGAGGTCACCCATGCGGCCGGCTCGACGGTGATGGAGATCAGCTTCACCTGGAGCGAGCCGGAAGTCGCCCAGGAAGTGGTCAAGGCCTGGATCGAGATCTACATGGAAGAGCGCACCCAGGCGCTCGGCCGCAAGAGCCTGTACGCCTTCTACGAGGCGCAGACTGCCGACAGCGCGGCGCAGATCAAGAGCTACAAGGCGCAGATCCTCAAGCACCTCAACGAGATCGGCGCATCCAGCATCGAGGACCGCCTGCAGGACCTGTCCGAGCGGATCAACGTGCTGCGCGGAGAGCGTTTCAACTCGATCCGCCTGATCGCCTCCTCCGACAGCGCCCTGGAATCCACCCGCCAGCAACTCAAGGGGCTGCCCAGGGAGATCGTCACGGTGCGGCAGATCGCGCTGAACCCGGCGCAGCAGGACCTGCGCCGGCTGCTCAACCAGAAGCGCCTGGAACGCGCCGACATGATGCGCACCTACACCGACGACGCGCCGCCGGTGAAGGCCCTGGACGCCTCGATCCGTGCCCTGGAGAAGGAAGTCCAGGACGAAGGCGCCACCGTGCAGAGTTCCGAGGACCGCGCGCCGAACACCCTGACCACTCACCTGGAACGGGTCCTGCTGGACGAGACCAGCAACAACGCGGCCCTGCGCACCCAGCTCGCGGAGCAGGAAAAGCAGCTCGCCGAACTCGAGGCGCAACGGCGCGAAGCGCTGGACATCGAGCCGACCCTGGCGCGCCTGCAGCGCGAGCTGAACGCCACCGAGCGCAACTACGCGCTGTACGTCGACAGCCTGGAGAAATCGCGGATCGACCGTGAACTGGACAAGAGCCAGATCAGCAACATCTCGGTGATCGAGGAAGCCACCTACAACCCCGGGCGGATCTTCCCGAAAACCCTGCTGATGCTGTTCCTCGCCGTGCCCTTCGGCCTCGCCGTCGGCCTGCTGGTGGTCTATCTCTGCTACCTGCTCGACCAGCGCATCCACGACGGCGGCCTGGTCGAGGAGAAATTCGGCCTGCCGCTGTGGACCACCCTGCCGGAGCTGAGCAACAGCACCGCGGAGAGCAGCAACGCCTTCACCGCCAGCATCTACCGGCTGTACGGGCTGCTGCCCTACGCGCGCATCGAGGAAAAGGGCCTGACCCTGGGCCTGACCTCGGCGCGCCACGGTGAAGGCGTGACCTTCATCATCGAGCAACTGCGCCGCCTGCTGGAGGAAAACGGCGTGCGCGTGCGGATCGGCGGCGAACCGGCCCAGCCGGGTGAAGTGGTATTGCTCGACGCGCCGGCCCTGCTGGACAGCCGCGAGGCCTTCATCGCCCTGCGCCGCGCCGACCTGATCGCCCTGGTGGTAGAGGCGCAGAAGAGCACCGTGCCGGTGGTCGAGCATGCGCTGACCATCCTCACCACGGCGTTCGGCAAGGTCGACGGGATCATCATCAACCGGCGCCGCTTCGAGGTGCCGAGCAAGGTCCTGCAGACCATCGCCCGCTACCGGAGCGCGTTCTGATGCGGATCGCCCTCCTCGCGCCCCTGCCGCCGGAAAAGAATGGCATCGCCGACTACGCCAGTCATTTCCGCAACGCCCTGCAGGGTCTCGGCATCGAAGTAGCCACGCCGCTCGCCGGCGTGGCGGCCGACAGCGCGAATATCGCCAGCCGGCTGGACAGCGTCGACTGGAACGCCTTCGACCTGGTCCATGCCGAACTCGGCGGCGGCCGCCTGGGCGAGTTCATCGCCCTGCGCGAGCTGCGCAAGCGCTTCCCGCGCCTGCCGCTGAGCGCCACGGTGCACGATCCGGAGCGCATGGTCTGGCGCCGCGAGCGCCTGCCCTGGCCGCTGAACCTGCTGGAACGCCTGCCCTCTCCCCTGCCCCAGGCCGCCGTGGTGCTCGCCGACCCGCTGACCCTGCGCGAAGAGCGTGCCGTGGCCCAGGGCCTGACGCGCCTGGTGACCCTCACCGGCCTGGGCGGCGAGTGCCTGGCCCGGCGGATGCGCCTGCCGCCCGGGCGGGTCGAGGTGATCAACCACGGCAACCTGGAGATCGCCACGGTGCCGCTGCCGTCGCTGGACACCCTGCGCCTGCTGTACTTCGGATTCATCTATCGCGGCAAAGGCATCGAGGACCTGCTCGAGGCCCTCGCCGACCTGTTCGCCAGCGCGCCGGAGATGCGCCAGCGCGTGCGCCTGACCCTGGCCGGCGGCACCGCCGCGGAAATGGCCTTCGGCGCCGGCGGCAACTACCTCTACCAGTTGAAGGCACAGATCGCCGAGCTTGGCCTGGCCGACGCCATCGACTGGAACCTGAACCTGGCCGCCGCGGACATCCCGCGTACCATCCAGGCCCACCACGTGATGGTCCTGCCGTACCGCGAGTCGAAGAAACTCGGTCTGCTCGGCCAGCAGCGCGGCACCAGCGGCGCCCTGTCCTGGGCGGCAGCCTGCGGGCGCGGCGCGATCACCTCGGACGCTCGCGCCTTCGCCGAGGAAGTCGCCAGCGGCAACGGCGCCATCTACCCTCAGGGAGACGTGGCAGCCCTCTCCGAACAGTTGTTGAACCTCGCTCGCGAACCCCGCCTGGCACAGGCCTGGGCCGAGCGCGCCGGAGCGATCGGCCATGCGCGGACCTGGCCGCGCACCGCGCTGCGCTTCCAGGCACTGTTCAACGACATGGTGGGAACCGTTCATGGCACGTAAGGGACTCTATCTGGGCGGCAGCGCGCTGCTGCTCGCCGTGGTACTGCTGCTGGTGTTCTGGGGGCGTCCCGCCGACGCCGAGATCCAGGTACTGAAGGCGCCTCGCGCGGTGGTCTGGAAAGACTTCCTCGGGGTCAACGCGCAGTTCCTCTGGTTCAGCCCGGAGCGTTACAACAAGCAGATCGACCGCCTGCAGGACCTGGGGCTGGAGTGGGTGCGCCTGGACCTGCACTGGGACCGCCTGGAAACCGCCGAGGACCAGTACCAGCTGGCCTCCCTCGACCAGTTGGTCAAAGATCTCGAGGCGCGCCAGCTGAAGTCGGTGTTCTACCTGGTCGGCTCGGCCCGCTTCATCACCACCGCGCCGTTCTACTCGCCCTTCCAGGACCAGTATCCGCCGCGCGACCCGGAAGTCTTCGCCCGGCGCATGGCGATGCTCTCGCAGCGCTACCCGAGCGTGGCCGCCTGGCAGGTATGGAACGAGCCCAACCTGATCGGCTTCTGGCGGCCCAAGGCCGACCCGGAAGGCTACGCCAAGCTGCTCCAGGCCAGCACCATCGCCCTGCGCATGGTCGACCCGGAGAAGCCGGTGGTTTCCGCCGGCATGGCCTTCTTCAGCGAGATGCCCGACGGCCGCACCATGTTCGACGCCCTCGGCCACCTGGGCGTGGAGAGCCTCGGCACCATCGCCACCTACCACCCCTATACCCAGTTGCCGGAAGGCAACTACCCGTGGAACCTGGACTTCGTCTCCCACGCCAACCAGATCAACCGCGCCCTGCGCAACGCCGGCGTGCCGGCGATCTGGAGCACCGAGTGGGGCTGGTCGGCCTACAAGGGGCCGAAGGAGTTGCAGGACATCATTGGCGTCGAAGGCCAGGCCGACTACGTGCTGCGTCGCCTGGCGCCGATGAGTGCGCTGGACTACGACCGGATCTTCCTCTTCACCCTCAGCGATCTCGACCAGCGCGCCAGCGTGCGCGACCGCGACTACGGCCTGCTCGACCTGGACGCCAACCCCAAGCCGGTCTACCTGGCCCTGCAACGCTTCCTCAAGGTCACCGGGCCGAAGCTGCGCCCGGCCGACCCGCCGGTCACCGAGGACCTGCCCGACGGTTCCTTCAGCATCGGCTGGACCCGCGAGGACGGTCGCAACGTCTGGCTGTTCTGGTCGGCCCGCGGCGGCAACGTGCGCCTGCCGAAGCTCAAGGAGGCCACCCTGCACGATCCGCTCAGCGGCAAGGTCACGCCCTTGAGCGGCAGCGACGGCCTGGAAGTCCCGGTGAAGTCCAGCCTGCAGATGCTGGTCTGGGAGTGAAGCCACCCATGCGTATTCTCTGGATCCTGCCCTACTCGCCCTGGCCCACCACCAGCGGCGGCAAGACCCGCCAGTACCACCTGCTGCGCAGCCTCGCGGCACGCGGCCACCGGATCACCGTGCTGCTGCACAGCAAGCAGCCGGTGAGCGCCGAGGACCGCCAGGCCCTGGAGCCCTTCCTCGAACGCCTGGTCGTGCTGCCGCGCCGGCCGCTGCGCAGCCTCTCCACGCTGCTCGCCGCGCTGTTCGCGCCCTACCCGCTGCTGGCCAGCGTCAACGGCCTGTCGGCGGAGCTGCAACGCACCGCCACGGAGTTGCTGCGCGAGCCCTGGGACGTGGTCCAGGTCGAGCACAGCTATAGCTTCCAGCCCTACGAGCGACCGCTGCGCGACGCCGGCCAGCCGTTCGTGCTCACCGAGCACAACGTCGAGTCGTCCCTCGGTGCCGCCACCTACGACCGTCTGCCGGGCTGGGCGCTGCCCTTCGTGCGCTACGACCAGTGGCGTTACCGCCGCTGGGAACGCCGGGTGATGAGCCAGGCGGCAGCGGTCGTCGCCGTGACCGAGAAAGATGCGCGGCAGCTCGGCGCGATGCTCGGCCGCCCGGTGCCAGTGGTGGTCAACGGGGTCGACTGCGAGCACTTCGCCACCGCCCGGCCGACGCCCGAAGCGCAGCGCGTGCTGTTCCTCGGCAACTACGAATACGCACCGAACGTCGATGCCGTGGAATGGATGCTCGACGAGATCCTGCCGCGGGTCTGGGCACACTGCCCCGAGGCGCGCATGAGCGTCTGCGGCTATGCGCTGCCGGCGGAGTGGGCGCAACGCTGGAGCGATCCGCGCATCGAATGGCAAGGCTTCGTTCCCGACCTGCTGCAACTGCAATCGAGCAGTTCGGTGTTCCTCGCCGCGCTGCGCCATGGCGGCGGTTCGAAGCTGAAGGTGCTCGAGGCCCTGGCCGCCGGGCTGCCGCTGGCGAGTACCGCGCAGGGCGTTTCCGGCCTGGAACTGCGGGACGGCGAGGACTACCTCGGCGGCGAATCCGCCGAGCAGCTCGCCAACGCCGTGGTGCGCCTGTTGCAGGACCCGGCGCAGGCCCGCGCGCTGGGCGAGAACGGCCGCGCCTACGTACGTCGCGCGCACGACTGGAGCGTCGCCGCCAGCCAACTGGAACAGGTCTACGCCGGCCTCGCCGAAGGAGCGCCGGCATGCGCATAGGACTCGACTACCGCACCGTCGGCAGCTCGCCGCACTCGGGCATCAGCCGCCAGGTCTATGCCATGGAGCAGGCCCTGGAAAGCCTGCCCGGCACGCAGGTGACCCGCTTCACCGTGGCCCCTCTCGACGACCCGCTGCGCCAGCGGGCGGTCTGCCCGCCGTGGGGCTGCCCGCGCACCGCGATGCACCAGCCGCACCAGCGCCTGCGCTTCGAAGCCGGGTTCCTCCCACGCGCCTTGCGCGAACAGGACATCGACCTGTACATCAGCACCTTCAACATGGGCCTGCCGCTACCGCCGCGTCCGCCGGGCGTGCGCTATGCGCTGCTGATCCACGATCTGTTCCAGATCACCCTGAAGAACTACCACGCCAACCGCCTCAAGGCACTGGTCTATCGGGTCAGCGACTACCTGTCGATCGCCTATGCGCTGCGTGTCGCCGACCGTGTCTGGACCCCTTCGCAGTACAGCGCCGACGAGGCTGTGCGGCTGTTTCCCGGGGTCGCCGGGAAAGTCCGGGTGCTGCCCAACCAGGTCGACGGCTTCGCCGGCGAACCCGCCGACCTCTCGGCACGCGGCCTGCCGCCACGCTACTGGCTGCTGGTGGGTACCCGCGAACTGCGCAAGAACGTGCCCTGGTTCGTCAGTGCCTGGACCCGGGCGCGCGCCCAGGCGCCCGGCGTGCCGCCGCTGGTGCTGGTCGGCAGCCTCGACCACCTGCCCGAGGAACAACGCGGCTTGCCCGGCCTGCACGCGCTCGGCGGGCTCGACGACGCCGAACTGCACGCGCTGTACCGCCAGGCCGAGCGGCTCTGGCAACCGTCCTACGCGGAAGGCTTCGGCCTGCCGGTGGTCGAGGCGCTGAGCGTCGGCACGCCGGTGGCGGTGGCCAGCGGCACCTCGCTGGACGAAGTCACCCCGCCGTCGGCGCCGCGCTTCTCGCCCAGCGACGGCGCCGCCCTGGAACGCCTGATGCTGCGCCTGGCCGATGCGCCGCGCGAAGCCTCGGCGGAAGAACTCATCGCCTGGGCCGCGCGCTTCAACCGCGAAGCCTACCGGCAACGGCTGGCCGCACTGATCGAGGAACTGAGTTGAGAATGTCGTTGGGAAACCTCGTCGCTGTCGTCTTCGGCCTGGCCTTCGGCGGAGCGCTGCTGATGCTCAGCCCGGCCAAGGCCGGCGCCGCCATGGTCGGCCTGGCGGCCGCGGTCACCATCCTGCGCTTCCCGTTCTGGGGGCTGCTGCTGTTCGCCCTGGTGGCGACCTTCATGCCCTACTCCACGGTCAACGTGGGGATCCGTTCGACGGTCAGCGAAGCGATCCTCGCCCTGACCTGGGGCGCGGTGCTCTGGCACATCTTCCTCTCGCGCCTGCCGCCGGCGCCGGCGCTGCGCTACCGCTCCACCGAGCGCATGCTGCTGTGGCTGATGCTGTTCACCGTGCTGCCGTTCGTGGTCGGCCAGGTCAGCATCAAGGCCGAGGCCAGCGGCCTGTCGAACTGGCTGCGCTGGTTGCTCAACCTGTCCATCGTGTTCCTCGCCGGACGCCTGCTGGTGGAGCGCAAGAACCGCGAGACACTGGTCATCGCCCTGCTGCTGGGCACCCTGGCGATGCTGCTGATGTCCATCGCGGTGTTCATCCGCTACCGCTCGGCGTCGGGGATGGCGCCGATCCTGGCGATGTTCAACTACGCCAACCTGGACACCCTCAAGTTCGGCCTGGAGGCGCTTTCCTCGCGGATGGGCTCGCCATGGATGCACCCCAACGCCACCGGCGGGATCATGGCCCTGCTGCTGCCCCTGGCGTTCTGCTACGGGGTCGCCAACCAGGGCTGGCGGCGCGGCCTGGGCCTCGCCGTGGCGGTCCTCGGCGCCGCCGCGATCCTCCTCGCCAGTTCCCGCGGGGCGATGCTCAGCCTGGCGGTGGTGCTGTTCTGGATGTCCCTGCGCAAGGTGCCCTACACCGGCCGCCTGCTGTTGCTCGGGGTCGGCCTGGTGGTGGTCCTGGTGCTCAGCTACCCGCCGTTGCAGGAGCGCCTGGCGACCATCTTCTCGCCGCAGAACGCCAGTACCGAGGTGCGTTTCGACGAATACCGGATGTTCCCCAAGGCCGTCGCCCGCTATCCGCTGGGAATCGGCTTCAAGGTCGACCCGCCGGTGCCGGGCACCGACCTCCTGGGCATCTCCAACCTGTGGCTGAACTTCATGTACAAGGTCGGCCTCGGCGGCATGCTGCTGTTCATCGCGGTGACCTGGCGCTGGTGGCGCGAAGCCCGTCCGGAGAAAGGCCCGATCCGCCTGACCCGCGACAACGCGATCTGGCTGGGCAGTACGGGCGGCATCCTGGCGGCGCTGGTCAGCGGCCTGTTCGACCACTACTTCAGCTTCGCCGTGGTGATGATCGGCCTGTTCTGGCTGCTGGTCGGGATCAACCTGCTGGAAGCCCGCCGGCTGTTCCCGGAACGCCAGCCGCAACCGCGGGCGGTGGGTTATCGCAAGCTCAAGCGACAGCTCGAGCGCGGGGCCGAGGCCTGAGATGCTCGGCTCCGCCTTCTGGCTGACCCTTGCCACCCTGCTCGGCCTGTGCCTGGGCTTCGCCCGCGAATGGCTGCTGGTGGCCTCCTGGGGCGCCGGCGAGCGCAGCGACGCCTTCCTCATCGCCCTGTTCCTGCCCGAGGCCCTGCGCATGTCGCTGGCCGGCGGCGTGCTCAGCGCGGCGGCCCTGCCACTGTTTCTCGAACGCCAGGGCGAACGTCGCCTCGACTGGCTGGCGGCGATCCTCCCGGCGCTGCTCGGTATCGCCGTGGCGCTCAGCCTCCTGCTGCTGGCGGCGGCGCCCTGGCTGGTGCGCTTGCTCGGCCCGGGCCTGGCCGAGACGGCCAGCGCCCAGGCCGCGGCCAACTTGCGGGTCCTCGCCTGGTGCGTGCCGGGGCTGATGCTCCATGCGCTATTCAGCATCCCCCTGCAGGCCGCCGAGCGCTTCGTCCTGGCCGGGCTCGGCTCGCTGCTGTTCAATCTACCGCCGGTGCTCTACCTGGCCTTGCACGGCCAGGCCAGCCAGCCCGAACAACTGGCCCTGGCCTGCCTGCTCGGCAGCCTGCTGATGCCGCTGGTGCTGCTGCCTTCGCTATGGATCGAGGGCTGGCGGCCCTGGCACTGGCGCCTTTCCGGCGTCGAACTGGGCGAGCTTGGCGGGCGCATCGCTCCGCTGCTGCTGAGCAACGCCGCCAGCCAGGGCCTGGCGCTGGTCGAGCGGCTGGTGGCCTCGCTGCTCGGCGAAGGCGCGGTGACCTGGGTCAACCTGGCGCGCAAGCTGATGAACCTGCCGCTGATCGCCCTGATGAGCCTCAACCAGGTGTTGCTCGGCATGATGAGCCGACGCCAGGGTGGCGAGCGTCTGGCCCTGCTTCGCCGCGGCCTGGAGACCGCCAGCCTGCTGACCCTGCCGGCCGGGGTCGGGCTGGTCGCTGCCGCACCCGGCCTGGTGGCCCTGTTGCTGCCGCGGCAGACCGCCGGCTCGCCGTTGCCGGCGCTGCTGGCCTGGTTCGCCGTGCCACTGGTGTTCGGCGCCTGGAATGCCTTGCTGGCGCGTTACGCCTACGCCGCCGGCGATACTCGCCTGCCGCTGCGCTGCGAGCTGCTCGGCAGCGCGCTGAACGCCGCGCTGCTGGCGGTCCTGCCGTTGATTTTCGGACTGCCGGGGATTCCCCTCGCGGCCCTTGGCGGGGTGCTCTGCACCGCGCTGCTGCTGATGCGTCGCCAGGCCCTGCTCGGCGCCCTGCCCTGGGCCCGGCTGTGGCTACTGAACGCCCTGGCCATGGCGCTCGCCGCCGGCCTGCTGTTCCGCATCGACGGTATCTGGCTGCAATTGGGCCTGGGCACCGTCGCCGGCTGCCTGGCGCTGCTCGGCATGGCGCTCTGGCTGCGGCCCTGGCGCACCGATTGACCCATGGCTCCGGGTAGGGAGCCTGGCCCTGGGGGCCTTCGAACAACCACTGTGAGTTAGCGCGTCAAGCGGGAGTTGCAAAGTGAAAAAACGCTGGATTCAGATGGATGTGACCCGCGGCGTGGGCATCCTGATCATCGTCTTCGGGCACAGCTGGTTCGTCGCCAGTTCGCCGACCGTGCTCTATCCGTTGCTCTCTCCGTTCATCCTGCCACTGTTCTTCTTCATTTCCGGGGTGTTCTTCAGGACCGAGCAACCCTTCGGCGAGATGGCCCTGCGCAAGGCCGACGCCCTCCTCAAGCCGTTCTTCGTGACCATGCTCGGCTACGTCATCCTCCGCGACCTGCTGCGCGGCCAGCCGCTGCTGCCGGACATCGGCGGAGTGCTGTACGCCTCGGTCGACACCCTGCCCTGGCAGGCGCTCTGGTACCTGCCGCACTTCTGGGTAGCGACCCTGTTCGCCTGGTTCATGCTGCGCGTCATCCAGCGTCTCGGCCTGTCCCTCGCCGCCAGTTGCGTGCTGCTGGCCGTGCAACTGGGCCTGGGCATCCTGTTCCTCAAGACGTTCTGGCAGATCCCGGTGGAGTTCGGCGGCGAACAGTACCTGCTGCCGGGCCTGCCGTTCAGCCTGGACATCACCCTGATCAGCAGCGCCCACTTCATGTTCGGCTATGTCCTGCGCGACGTCCTGCGTCGCCACCAGAGTTCGTTGCTGACCCTGTGCATCGCCCTTGCCGTGACCACCGCCAGCTTCCTCTACTACCCGACGGTGGTGGACATGGCGCAGCGCCGCTACGACCACTGGTTCTGGGCCACCGTCCAGGCAGTGAGCGGCGTCTACCTGTGCTGGGCGCTGTCCGGGCTGATGATGAAGATCGACTGGCTGGGCAAGGCGATGACCTACATCGGCCAGTCGACCCTGATCCTGCTGATCTTCCACGGCGAGATCCAGCACAAGACCTTCAACCTGCTGGTCCACCTGGGTCTGTCGGAACCGGCCGCTGCCAGCGTCGCCCTGGTGATCTCGGTGATCGTCTCGCTGCTGATCGGCGAAGTGATCAAGCGCGTCGCGCTGCTGCGCGCCCTCTACTTTCCCTTCCCGGTGCGCAAGAAGACCGCCGCGGTCCAGGGCGGCGGCGAAGCGCGCTGACGCCCTCGGCCCGGTGCGCCTGCGCCGGGCCTTTCCCCTCCCGTCTCCCTTTTCCCTAACGGGCGGCCGACCTCGCTTCGACCTGGCCGATGATCGCCCGCTCCTTTCGCTGAGCGGGTTGGTAGGGGTCATGCCGAGATAAGGGGAAAATTCACTCACTTCCCCTCTATCCATATGATTAATATCACAATTTTAAAAAACCACATGGGTATCGCGATGCGGCGATTCTGACGTGTGTCACCCAGGTCGATCGCTGCTACACGGCGAGGAAAACATGGTTGGTGCCGACGTGGGTTACAGGTGTAGGAACAAACAGTTCCCTGATGCTTAGGAATGAGGTCGATTAACAACCTCAGAAGATCCTTCAGTTGAACCGGTCGCGGCAAATCAGGCAGCCGGAATGAATGATTCTATAATCACTCTATAATTGACTATAAAGACCGTCCTAGAGCGGCAGCTAGGCTGCTCCCTGTGACTTGAGGCTTCCCCTCCCTGTCAGACTTGTTTCGCACGTCTGGGTATTGCGCCCCCGCTAGCCGTTAGCAGCCTGGCATCCTCGTCTGGGCACTGGTTTGGACCGGCTGTGAGAGAATGAGGCTGGCCAGTACGACAACAATGCTGGGAGCAATGATTGGCCCATATGCCCAAAACCTATGGCACGCATTGTTCAGGGGGATGTTATGGACAAGCTCTACGACAGGCTGGTTTTGCCGAGAGGCCACTAGGGGTCGCCTCAGAAAACGGAAAATAAAGCACGCTAAGCCGGTTGCAGCGGTCGTAGCGGCCTGAACTTGCCCGCGCCGATCTTGGCGCTGCTGCGCCAGAGGTAATCGCCGGTGAGGTTGATGTGCTCCCAACCGAGCGGCGACAGGTACTGCAACAGCGCGTCATCAACGGCATGGCCGTTGCCACGCAGCGCGTGCGCAGCCCGTTCCAGATAGACCGTGTTCCACAACACGACGGCAGCCGTTACCAGATTGAGGCCGCTAGCCCGGTAGCGCTGCTGCTCGAAACTGCGGTCGCGGATTTCACCCAGGCGGTTGAAAAACACTGCCCTGGCCAGCGCATTGCGCGCCTCGCCCTTGTTCAGGCCGGCATGCACGCGGCGGCGCAGTTCCACGCTTTGCAGCCAGTCCAGGATGAACAGCGTGCGCTCGATGCGGCCTAGCTCGCGGAGCGCCACGGCCAGGCCGTTCTGGCGTGGGTAGCTGCCGAGCTTTCGGAGCATCAGGGAGGCCGTCACCGTGCCCTGCTTGATCGAGGTGGCCAGCCGCAGGATTTCGTCCCAATGGGCGCGGACGTGCTTGATGTTGAGCGTGCCGCCGATCATGGGTTTCAGCGCGTCATAGGCGGCGTCGCCCTTCGGGATGTAGAGCTTGGTGTCGCCCAGGTCGCGGATGCGCGGCGCGAAGCGGAAGCCCAGGAGGTGCATCAGGGCGAAGACGTGATCGGTGAAGCCCGCCGTGTCGGTGTAATGCTCCTCGATCCGCAAGTCGGACTCGTGGTACAGCAGGCCGTCGAGCACGTAGGTCGAATCGCGCACGCCGACGTTCACGACCTTGGTGTGAAATGGCGCGTACTGGTCAGAAATGTGGGTGTAGAACGTCCGCCCTGGGCTGCTCCCGTATTTCGGGTTGATGTGGCCGGTGCTCTCGGCCTTGCTGCCGGTGCGGAAGTTCTGGCCGTCCGACGATGAGGTGGTGCCGTCGCCCCAGTGCTCGGCGAAGGGATGGCGGAACTGTGCGTTGACCAGATCGGCCAGCGCCGCCCCGTAGGTTTCGTCGCGGATGTGCCAGGCTTGCAGCCAAGCCAGCTTGGCGTAGGTCGTGCCGGGGCAAGACTCCGCCATCTTGGTCAGGCCCAGGTTGATCGCGTCGGCGAGGATCGTGGTCAGCAACAGGTTCTTGTCTTTGGCCGGGTCGCCCGATTTCAGATGCGCGAAATGCCGAGTGAAGCCCGTCCATTCGTCCACCTCCAGCAGCAGTTCGGTGATCTTGACGTGCGGCAGGATCATTGCCGTCTGGTCGATCAGCGCTTGTGCGGTGTCGGGTACCGCCGCGTCGAGCGGCGTGATCTTCAAGCCTGACTCGGTGATGATGGCGTCCGGCAGCTCGTTGGCCGTCGCCATACGGTTGACGGTGGCAAGCTGTGTTTCCAGCAGCGTCAGCCGGTCGTTCAGGTACCGGTTGCAGTCGGTGGCCACGGCCAGCGGCAATTCGCTGGCCTGCTTGAGGCTGGCGAATTTCGCGGGCGGCACCAGGTAGTCCTCGAAGTCCTTGAACTGGCGCGACCCCTGCACCCAGATGTCGCCGGAACGCAACGCGTTCTTCATCTCCGACAGCGCGCACAGTTCGTAGTAGCGCCGGTCGATGCCGGTGTCGGTCATGACCAGCTTCTGCCAGCGCGGCTTGATGAACTCGGTCGGCGCGTCGGCGGGCACCTTGCGGGCGTTGTCGCTGTTCATGCCGCGCAGCACCTCGATGGCGTCGAGCACGTCCTTCGCGGCGGGAGCGGCCCGCAGCTTGAGCACGGCAAGGAATTCCGGCGCGTAGCGGCGCAGCGTGGCGTAGCTTTCGCCGATGCGGTGCAGGAAATCGAAGTCCTCGGGCTGCGCAAGCTTCTGCGCTTCGGTGACGCTCTCGGCGAAGGCATCCCAGGACATGACGGCCTCGATGGCGGCGAACGGATCGCGGCCCGCCTGCTTGGCCTCGATCAGCGCCTGGCCGATGCGGCCGAACAGCCGCACCTTGGCGTTGATCGCCTTGCCGGACGCCTGGAATTGCTGCTGATGCTTGTTCTTGGCGGCGTTGAACAGCTTGCCCAGGATGCGGTCGTGCAGGTCGATGATTTCGTCGGTGACGGTGGCCATGCCCTCGATGGCAAGCGCCACCAGGGTGGCATAGCGTCGCTGCGCCTCGAACTTGGCCAGGTCGGCGGGCGTCATCTGGCCACCCTCACGGGCGATCTTGAGCAGGCGGTTCTGGTGCACCGACCGCTCGATGCCAGAAGGCAGGTCGAGCGCCTGCCACGCTTTGAGGCGTTCGATGTGTTCCAGCATGTGCCGCGAATTCGGTTTGACGGGCGATTGGCGCAGCCAGGCCAGCCAGGTCGTTTTGCCGTTGTCCCGACGCTTGAGCAGATCGTCGAGGCGGCGGCGATGCGCGTCCGACAGCGGTTCGGCCAAGGCATCGTAGATGCGCCGGTTGGCGCGGGTGATTGCTTCGGCGCTCGCCCGCTCGACGGCGTTGAGGGCAGGCAGAATGACCGACTGCTGCCGCAGGTGCTCGATCAAGGTGCTGGCCAGCACGATGCCCTTGTCGGTCTGCAAGGCCATCTCGGTCAGCAACTGGACGGCCTGCCGGTAGTGGCCCATGGTAAAGGGCTGGAAGCCGAACACCGTTTGCAGTTCGACCAGGTGCTCGCGCCGGGTCTGCTCCCGCTGCCCGTATTCGTCCCAGCTTTCGACGCTGACCTTGAGCTGGTCGGCGACCAGTTTCAACAAGGGCGGAAACGGCGGCTCATCGACGCCCAGGATGACACCAGGAAAGCGCAGGTAACAGAGCTGCACGGCGAAGCCCAGCCGGTTGGCCGGGCCGCGCCGCTGCCGGATGATGGAGAGGTCGGTTTCGCTGAACGTGTAGTGACGGATCAACTCATCCTTGGTGTCCGGCAACGCCAGCAGGCTTTCGCGCTCGGCGGCGGACAGGATTGAACGACGTGGCATATTTACTGATCCGTTCTCAAGTATTGATACAGGGTTTCGCGACTGATTCCGAATTCACGAGCCAGCTTGGTCTTTTGCTCGCCAGCCTCGACACGTTGGCGCAGTTCGGCAATACGCTCAGACGACAGGGATTTCTTCCTGCCACGGTAGGCCCCGCGCTGCTTGGCGAGCGCGATGCCCTCGCGCTGCCGCTCGCGGATCAAGGCGCGTTCGAACTCGGCGAACGCGCCCATTACCGACAGCATCAGGTTCGCCATCGGCGAGTCCTCGCCGGTGAAGGTCAAATGCTCCTTAAGGAACTCGATGCGTACGCCGCGCTGGGTGAGGCCCTGCACCAGGCGGCGCAGGTCGTCGAGGTTGCGCGCCAGACGATCCATGCTGTGCACCACGACCGTGTCGCCTTCGCGCACGAAGGCGAGCAGCCGTTCCAGTTCGGGCCGCCGTGTGTCCTTGCCCGACGCCTTGTCGGTGAACACTTTATCCACCTGGATCTGTTCGAGCTGCCGTTCTGGGTTCTGGTCGAAGCTGCTGACGCGGACGTAACCGATGCGCTGACCGTGCAAGGTATCCTCCTGAGGGAAATGTGTCAGGAAGAAATCTATGACCCTTGACGGCGTATGTCAATCAATTCGGAAGGCAACTCTATTCTGACGATTTAGCGCCGGATGGTCTGACGCCAAGTTAGAGTATGCCTCAATCTGACGGTAGCGAGTCGCAGGCGTTCGGATCGGCATCGGTTTCGTTCCCTGTCTTGGCACGCGCTTCGAAGCGTTGATAACACTCCAACCCGCAGAAGTGCTCGACGTATTCCGCGCCTTCCGGGGTGAAGGCGGCATCGAGCGGGATTTCCTTGCAGCACACGCAGCAACTGGTGGTGGTCGAGTCACTTGCATTCATGGTGGCACCCCTCCATTGACTGACGAAGACGGCGAATGCCGCCGCCGGCATTGGCTTCGCGAACAGGAAGCCTTGTCCTGTGTCGCAGTCCGCTTGTCGCAATAGATCAAGACTCGCCGATGTTTCCACGCCTTCAGCCACCACATCCATGCCCAGCCCGTGCGCAAGCTGAATCACGGTGTGCACGATGGTTTGGTCGCGGCGGTCGTTGGCGAGCCCGGCGACAAACGATTGGTCGATCTTGAGCGTGCTGATTGGGCAGCACTTCAGATGTTGCAGACAGGAATACCCCGTCCCGAAGTCATCGGCGGCGAAGCGCACACCGATCTGCCGCAAGGCGTCCAGGGCGGGGAAGATCGCCGGATCACCAAACGCGACCGATTCGGTCAGCTCGATTTCGAGATACTCGGCGGGCAACTCGGCATCAGCCAGCACGCCCTTTACCCACCCGTCGAAGTCCGGTCCCACTTGGCTCGCCGAAACATTGACGGCCAGCCGGAACGGTCGCCATGCCAGCATTCGCCAGTCACGCATCTGGCGGCAGGCTTCGCCCAGCACCCAAGCGCCGATTTCAGGCATCAGGCCGGACGATTCGACCACGGGCAGGAACTGGCCCGGTGGCAATAGTCCAAGCGTCGGATGACGCCAGCGCAACAGGGCTTCCGCGCCGACAATCCCACCACTGCGCAGATCGACGACGGGCTGGTAGTGCAGTTCAAGCTGCCCGCGCTCGACCGCTTGGGCCAGTTCCGGCGTCGTCCATCCATCCGGCCGGAAAGCGCTCATTCTCTTTCCCTGAATGCCCGCAACGCCCGCGACAGGGACAGAAGGAACAGGCCGGTCAAACCGAGCGCCGCGATGACCCAATGCTCGCCGAGGAAAGCACCGGCGGTTGTGCCGGCCAGCACGACAGCGAGGATGGGCAGGTGGCAGGGGCAAGTCAGCACAGCCAGTCCGCCCCACAGGTAGCCGGTGATCGGTTTGTGCGTCTCGGACGGCAAGCGCTCGGGGTTGTTCATGGCAGACTCTCCGCGTGCTGTGCCGGCTCGGTCGGCAGGGTGGCCAACTGCACTTCCAGATCGGCCAACGCTTCGCGCCGACGCTCGACGAACTGACGCAGCAGGGCAAGCTGCGCGGCCGCTTCGTCGCCGTCCGCCGCATCCAGCGCCCGGCACAGCCGCGCCAGCGCGTCGAGGCCGATGCCCGCCTCGAAGGCCGCCCGCACGAAGCACAGCCGTTGCAAGGCGGCGTCATCGAACAAGCCGTAGCCGCCTGGTGTGCACGCCACCGGGCGCAGCAATCCGCGCAGCAGGTAGTCGCGCACGATATGCACGCTCACCCCGGCATCAAGAGCCAGCCGGGACACCGTGTAGGCGTTCATTGAACACCTCCTTTTTCTCACCCGGCGCAGCAGGAAAGCTGCTTCACATCCTTGTTGAAGGTCTGCGCCGCGAGCTTCAACCCCTCGACCATCGTCAGGTAGGGGAACAACTGGTCGGCCAGTTCCTGCACCGTCATGCGGTTGCGAATGGCCAGAGCCGCCGTCTGGATCAGTTCACCCGCTTCCGGCGCGACCGCCTGTACGCCGATCAGCCGATGGCTGCCTTCCTCGATAACCAACTTGATGAAGCCGCGTGTGTCGAAGTTGGCGAGCGCACGCGGCACGTTGTCCAAGGTCAAGGTGCGGCTGTCGGTCTCGATCCCGTCGTGGTGGGCTTCCGCCTCGCTGTAGCCCACGGTCGCCACTTGCGGATCGGTGAACACCACGGCCGGCATTGCGGTCAGGTCGAGCGCCGCATCGCCGCCGGTCATGTTGATCGCGGCACGGGTGCCGGCCGCTGCCGCCACATAGACGAACTGCGGCTGGTCGGTGCAGTCGCCGGCCGCGTAGATGTTCGGGTTGCTCGTGCGCATGCCTTGGTCGATGACGATGGCACCTTGCGCATTGACAGTGACCCCCGCTGCGTCCAGCGCGAGGCTGCGCGTGTTCGGTGTCCGACCGGTGGCAACCAGCAGTTTGTCGGCGCGCAATTCACCGTGCGTGGTGGTCAGCACGAATTCACCGTCCATATGGGCGACCTGGCTGGCTTGCGTGTGCTCCAGCACCTCGATGCCCTCGGCACGGAAAGCGGCTGTCACCGCCTCGCCGATGGCCGGGTCTTCACGGAAGAACAAGGTATTGCGCGCCAGGACCGTGACCTTGCTGCCCAGCCGGGCAAAGGCTTGCGCCAGCTCCAGCGCCACCACCGACGAGCCGATTACGGCAAGGCGTTCGGGAATGGTGTCGCTCGCCAGGGCCTCGGTGGAAGTCCAGTAGGGTGACTCTTTCAACCCCGGAATCGGCGGGACCGCCGGGCTGGCACCCGTGGCGACCAGGCAGCGGTCGAACATCACGACGCGCTCGCCACCCTCGTTCAAACGGACGGTAAGGCTCTGGTCGTCCTTGAAGCGCGCCTCACCGTGCACAACGGTGATGGCCGGATTACCGCCCAGGATGCCTTCGTACTTGGCGTGCCGCAGTTCGTCGACGCGGGCCTGCTGCTGGGCCAGCAGCTTACTGCGGTCAATCGTAGGCACAGTTGCCGCAATACCGCCATCGAACGGGCTTTCCCGGCGCAGATGGGCGATGTGGGCGGCGCGGATCATGATCTTGGACGGCACACAGCCGACATTGACGCAGGTGCCGCCGATGGTGCCGCGCTCGATCAGCGTGACCTGCGCGCCTTGCTCGACGGCCTTCAGCGCCGCCGCCATCGCGGCTCCACCGCTGCCAATGACCGCTACCTGCACCGGGGGCTCGTTGCCACTGTGCTTTTCGGCGGCGGCCATCCATCCCCGCACCTTGTCGAGCAGTCCGACGCGGTTGTCCGCCAGTGGCGCATCGGCTAGCGTTGCCTTGTAGCCCAGTCCGGCCACGGCGGCAGTCAGCGCGTCCGGCGATGTGCCCGGCACGATGGCGAGTTGCGCTGTGCCCTTCGGATAGGACACCAGCGCCGACTGCACGCCTGGCACTTTTTCCAGCGCTTCCTTGACGTGCGCCGCGCACGAGTCGCAAGTCATGCCGGTGATTTTTAGATGGGTCATGCAACAGATCCTTTATCGTTTGTGGCGCCAGACAATGACGTCCGTTGTGCTGCGGTGCCGTTTTCAGTGACTCACTGCTTGACGCTGGACGGATAGCCCGCGTCTGCGGTTGCCTTGGTCAGCTTCTGCACGCTGGTCTTGGCATCGTCGAAGGTGACGACCGCTTGGCGTGTCTCGAAAGTCACGTCAACTTTGCTGACGCCTTCGACCTTGGAAATCGCCTTCTTGACAGTGATCGGGCAGGCGGAGCAGGTCATGCCCGGTACGGACAGCGTGACGGTCTGGGTGGCGGCCCAGACGGGGGCAACAACGGCGGCGAGGGCGAGGGAGGCAAACAGTTTCTTCATGGTGAACTCCGATCAGTAGAAAAATGGCATGACGTAGGGAAATCCGAGCGCGACCAGAACCAGCGCGGCCACGATCCAGAAAATGAGCTTGTAAGTAGCTCGCACTTGGGGAATCGCGCAGACCTCACCCGGTTTGCAGGCCGCTGCCTGCCGGTAGATGCGCCGCCAGGCGAAGAACAACGCCACCAGCGCCACGCCGATAAAGATGGGGCGATAGGGTTCCAACACCGCCAAGTTGCCGATCCAAGCGCCGCTGAACCCCAAGGCGATCAGAACCAACGGCCCGAGGCAGCAAGCCGAGGCGAGGATGGCGGCAAGCCCTCCAGTGAAGAGCGCGCCGCGCCCGGTTTTTGGTTCAGACATGCGCTTGTCCTTTCGAATTGAAATTGGATAGCGTAACCTTACTTCCGTACTCATGTACGGAGTCAAGCGATATGGAAAACAATTTGGAGAACCTGACCATTGGCGTTTTCGCCAAGGCGGCCGGGGTCAATGTGGAGACCATCCGTTTCTATCAGCGCAAGGGCTTGTTGCTGGAGCCTGACAAGCCCTATGGCAGCATCCGCCGCTATGGCGAGGCGGATGTAACGCGGGTGCGCTTCGTGAAATCAGCCCAGCGGCTGGGCTTCAGCCTGGATGAGATCGCCGAGCTGCTGCGGCTGGAGGATGGCACCCATTGCGAGGAAGCCAGCAGTCTGGCCGAGCACAAGCTCAAGGACGTGCGCGAGAAAATGGCTGACCTGGCGCGCATGGAGGCCGTGCTGTCTGAGTTGGTGTGCGCCTGCCATGCGCGAAGGGGGAACGTTTCCTGCCCGCTGATCGCGTCACTACAGGGTGGAGCAAGCTTGGCAGGTTCGGCTATGCCTTAGCGTGCTTTATTTTCCGTTTTCTGAGACGACCCCTTCCAGGCGCATGCCGACGTGCTGGCGGTGGCCGACCGGGCGCTGGACGAGGTGGCGCGTTTCGTCGCGCCAGGGGCGAACAGTATCCTCATTACCGGCGCCGCCTCCGGTATCGGCGCCGCCACGGCGCGACTGTTCCACGCCCGCGGCTGGCGCGTCGGCTTGCTCGATCGCGATGGCGCGGCGCTGGCCGCTCTGGCCGGGGAGCTGGAGGACGCATGGCACGCCGAACTGGATGTGCTGGACCGGCCGGCGGTGAACGCGGCGCTGGACGCGTTCGCCGAAGCCTGTGGCGGCCACCTGCGCATGTTGTTCAACTGCGCCGGGATTCTGCGTTTCGGCGCCTTCGCCGAGATCACCGCCGAGGAGCACGGGCGCATCGTCGCGATCAACGTGGAGGGGCTGATCAACTGTTGCCATGCGGCGTTTCCCCACTTGCGGCGAACGCCGGGGGCGCAGGTGTTGAACATGGGCTCCGCGTCCGGGCTCTACGGCGTGCCCCAGATGGCCAGCTATTCGGCGTCGAAATTCGCCGTGCGCGGGTTGACCGAGGCGCTGGAGCTGGAGTGGCGGCCACACGGCATTCGTGTCGCTGACCTGATGCCACCCTTCGTGCGCACGCCGATGGTCACCCGGCAGACCTTCGAGCCGCAGGTGCTGCGTCGGCTGGGATTGCGCATGGGCCCGGAGACGATCGCCGAGGCGGCCTGGCGGCACACCACCTGCGATGCCGTGCACCGGCCGATAGGCGGGCAGTTCAAGGCGCTCTACTGGGCCGGGCAGCTGTCGCCGCCGTGGATGAACCGGCTGGTGATGCGCTGGCTGAGCCGTTAAGGCCGTCTCGGCCAGCCTTCAGGGGCCGCTAGCCGCGCTCCCAGAGCGCGTCATGCACCTGGCCGGCGCTCTTCTCGCGGTGCAGGCGCCTGGCCTGCATCGGCAGGCCTGACGGGCGCCTTCGCTTTCGGTGTAGACCCAGGCGCGTTCGGCACGCCGCCTGCGGTCTTCCAGCAGTTCGCAGCTGGTCTGCAGCAGGCTCTGGTGGACGGGCGGGTCGAGGAAGACCACCTCGAACGGTTGCGTGGCTTGGTTTTCCAGGTAAGGAAACCTGTCCCTTTCAAGCCCAAGGACGTCCGCCGCAGAGGCGGGCCATCACTCCCCGCCGACGATGCTGAGTGAACGCCCGGAGGGTCCAGTCTATCCCGGTATGCCACACACCCAGGCTGCTCGGCATCGCTCCAAGGTGGCGCAGGGGCCGTGCGCCGGCGGTCCATCCGAGCCCGCCGAGGGTGGTGGGCATAGTCGCCTGTGTATAACAAACCTACAGAACCTCGACGGAAACGCCATTTTTTTGCTGATAGAGCCAGGTTGTTGTCGCCGTTGTCAGGAATTGGCATGGGCATTGCTGCCAGCTAGGCCGGTCACTGAGTGGGCGCTACCCGCTTCATCCATTGACACGCTACACCCCTGTCTTCGAGCTCAGCCAAAAGCGGGCCAAACAGTGCGCGCTCCGCCTCACAAGGGTGGGCGCGATAAGGATACGAATCGATGTTCGATATTTTCCCCCTGCTCCAGCAGCGTTTCGAAGCGCTTCGCAGTACCGCCGACTTCTGGTCCCTGCGCCACGTCAGGCAAGCGTCGCAGAAGTTCGAGGTGGTCAGGAACATTCCTTCACCCCCGCGCCTGACGCTCGACCAGGGGGTCATGCTGAGCGTGCGTTTGGCGGGTATCGAGGCCTATGCGGCCACTTCCGATCTGAGCCAGAGCGGCTTGCAGCAGGCGCTCGAGCGCGCCGAGCGACTCGCCCGCGGCAGTGCATGCCGGCCACTGCTCAAACAGTTGCCTGCGCTTTCCAGCGCACGACGCGATTACCTGTCTCCGGCTTACCAGGAGGCACCTGTGCCGCTGCGCGAATGCCTCGAGCTATTGCGCGGCGAGTCCGCCGCGGTGCCGGACGACGAACGCATCGTCCATTGGATGGCGTCGCTGGCGATCGAGGAGGTGGAGCAGATCTACCTCAACAGTGTCGGCGCGCAACTGCGCAGCGCCCAGCGCTTCGTTTATCCGGGAATGTCCGTCACTGCCTACGACGGCGATGACAGCCAGACCCGCACGCTGCACGGCGGTGCCTATGCACAGCAGGGCGGTTTGGACGTGGTTGCCCGCAGCGGCTTCAGCGGGTGCGCGACGAAGATCGCCGACGAGGCCCTGCAACTGTTACTGGCGCCGAACACGCCCAGTGGTGCCCGTGATCTGCTGTTACTGCCGGACCAGATGGTCCTGCAGATCCACGAGTCCATCGGTCACCCGCTGGAAATGGACCGTATCCTTGGCGACGAACGCAACTATGCCGGCACCAGCTTCATCAAGGCGGAAGATTTCGGCCACCGGGTCTATGGATCGCCCCTGCTCAACGTCAGCTTCGATCCGCAGCTTCCCGAGCAACTGGCCAGCTACGCCTTCGACGACGATGGCACGCCGGCCGAGAAGGTCCTGATCATCGAGCAGGGCATCCTCAAGCACCCGCTGGGGGGCGCCCTTTCCCAGCGGCGCAGCGGGCTCGCCGGCGCTGCCAGCAGCCGCGCCTGCAGCTGGAATCGGCCGCCCATCGACCGCATGGCTAACCTCAACGTCGAACCCGGCGAGCAAACCCTGGAGCAGCTGATCGGCGGTATCGAGCGCGGCGTACTGATGGCCACCAACCGCTCCTGGTCGATCGACGATGCCCGCAACAAATTCCAGTTCGGTTGCGAATGGGGGCAATTGATCGAGGGTGGCGAGCTGGGGGCCGTGGTGAAGAACCCGAACTATCGCGGTATCTCGGCACAGTTCTGGCGCAGCCTTAGTGCCGTCGGCGACTCCTCCACCCATCAGGTACTCGGCACGGCCAACTGCGGCAAGGGCGAACCTAATCAAGCGGTGCGGGTGGGGCATGCGTCTCCGGCCTGCGTATTCTCCGACGTCGCGGTGTTCGGGGGTGTGCAATGAGCCTGTCGAATCCGGGCGTTGCCGCCGAGCATTTCGAGTCCCTCAGCCGATGGTTGCGCAGCACACGGCTCGCCGGCGAGGAATTTACCCTGTGCTACAGCGCCGAAGCCTCCGACTTCGTCCGTTTCAATCGCGCCCGGGTGCGCCAGGCCGGCCATGCGCAACAGGCCAGTGCGACCCTGGAGCTGTTCCGCGCAGAGCGTCACGCCAGCTATACGGTGACCCTCTGCGGCGAGCGCGAGGAGGACCGCCGTCGCCTGGCGGACGCACGGCAGCAACTGCGCGACCTGCTGGAGCACCTGCCGGCAGATCCCTACCTGCTGTTCAATGCCGAGGATTGGCGCAGCGAGTCTTCTTCCATTGCGCTCCCCCCGGACGCCGAAGAGGTCATCGCTCAGATAACCGCGGGCGCGGACGGTAGCGACCTGGTCGGTATCTACGCCAATGGCCCGCTGTTCCGCGGATTCAGCAATTCCTGCGGGGCCTTCGGCTGGCATGCGGCGAGCAGCTGCAATTTCGACTGGAGCCTGTTCGACGCGTCCGGCCGGGCGGTCAAGTCGATGCTCGCCGGGCCGACCTGGAATGCCGAGGCGTTCCTCCAGCGCATGGACTCGGCTCGCCTGCAATTGCAGCACCTGAGCCGCCCGGCGCGCCAACTGAGTCCCGGGGCGTACCGTACCTATCTCGCGCCGGCGGCGCTGGAAGAACTGCTTGCCTATGTCAGTTACGACGGGTTCTCCGCCCGCGGCATCCATACCAAGAAAAGTGTGCTGCAGCAATTGGCCAGCGGCCAGGCGGCACTGAGTCCGCTGATCGATCTTGATGAGCGTATCAGCGGCTCGCCGAGCCCGGCCTTCACCGACGAGGGCGCGCAACGCGAGAACATCAAACTGATCGAGCGCGGACGCCTGGTGGGGCAGCTCACCGGTTTCCGCAGTGCCCGCGAATACGGCCTGCGCAGCAATGGCAGCACCTCTTCGGAAACCCCGGAAGCCTTGCTCATGGGCGCCGGAACGCTGCCCTCCATCGAGGTCCTCGAGACGCTGGGGAGCGGCCTCTACATCGGTAACCTCTGGTACGTGAATCAGTCCGACGTAGCCGCCGCGCGCCTGACCGGATTGACCCGCTTCGCCACCTTCTGGGTGGAAAACGGGGAAATCCAGGCGCCGGTAGCCAGCATGCGCTTCGATGACAGCCTTTACGATTTTCTCGGCGAACACCTGTTGGCACTGACCAAAGAGCGCGAGCTGATCGTCTCGGCGAGTACCTATGGCGAGCGCCGGACCGCGTCGATGCGGCTGCCTGGCGCACTCACCAATCGCTTCACCCTCACCTTGTAGCGCCGGGCTGATCGATGGCCGCGGCGGCACACCGACGGCCGTCTCATCCCAGGTTGCAAGCCGGTGAACTGAAAAGGATCGAAATGAGCACCCACACCCACATCACTCCCGCCGAAGCCATGCCGACCACCTCGCGAGGGTTCGTCTGGCACTACACGCGGCTGTTTCTCGGCTGGAGCCTGCTGATGATCGGCCTGGAGTTCGGCGCCGCGCTGTGCACCACGCTGATTCCCTATGCCATCGGCAAGATCACCGGCGCGGTGAGCGAAGGCCTGTGGAAGGATGCCGACATTCTTTCCGCCAGCATGCCGGCGCTGCTGTTGATGGCGTCCCTCGCCGCGGGCGAGATGCTGCTTTCACGTAGCATGAGCCTGTGCATGATCTTCGTCCGGCCACGGCAGAAACAACGCATCACTGCCGATCTGTTCGCCTATCTGCAGAAACATTCGCACCGCTATTTCAGCGAACATTTCGCCGGTAGCCTGGCTCAGCGCATCAGCGAGGCGGCCGTCGGTGTCCTGGAAGTCAGCTGGATGCTGATGGTCGAGTTTCTGCCGATCCTGGTCACCCTGGTCGGCGGGCTGATCCTGATGAGCCTCGCCTCGCTTTGGCTGGGCATGAGCCTGTTGGCCTGGACGCTGGTCTACGTCGGTCTCTCCTATGTGCTGGCGCGGCGCGCCCAGGAATTCGCCCGGCTGCATGCCGAGGCGCGTAGCCTTACATCCGGCAAGATCGTCGACGCGGTCACCAATCTCAACAACATCCGCTATTTCGCCCGCGGCGATTATGAGCAGCAATACCTCGATCGCTTCATGAGCAGCGAACGTCAGGCTGCGCGTCGCTCGTTCCTTTTCATGGAGCGAATCCGCTGGCTGCAGGACGGCATGGCGCTGCTGCTGCGCATCGGACTGGTGGTCATCGCGTTGCTGCTATGGCAGCGCGGAACCATCGACGTGGCGGCCTTCGTCATGACCGCGAGCCTCGGGCTATTGATTGTTTCCAACGCCAAGTCCCTGAGCTATCAGTTCCTGCATTTCTTCGAGTCCAGCGGCAATATCGAGAACAGCGTGCGTACGCTGATACGTCCGCACGAACTGCCGGACCGCGCGGACGCGCGCGACGACCTCCGGTTTTCACGGGGCGAAATAGAGTTCCGCGACCTCACCTTCGGCTACCAGGCCGCAAGACCGGTGTTCGCCGGCCTCAACCTGAAGATCGCCGCCGGGCAGCGGGTCGGCGTCGTCGGCTTCTCCGGATCGGGAAAGTCCACTCTGCTCAACCTGCTGCTCAGGCTGTATGACCCGCAAGGCGGCGCCGTTCTCATCGACGGCCGGGATATTCGCGAGCTGACCCAGGCGTCGCTGCACCGGCAGATCGGCCTCATTCCCCAGGAGCCCGGATTATTCCATCGCACCCTGCGGGAGAACATCGGCTACGGTGCGCCGGAGGCTGCCGACGAACATATCGTGCGCGCCGCGAGACGTGCCCACGCGCACGAGTTCATCGAACGCATGGAGCACGGCTACGAGTCGCTGGTCGGTGAGCGCGGGGTAAAGCTCTCCGGCGGCCAGCGCCAACGTATCGCCATCGCCCGGGTCCTGCTGAAGAACGCGCCAATATTAGTCATGGACGAAGCCACTTCCAGCCTGGACTCGGAAACCGAACGACTGATCCAGGAAAGTCTCGACGAGATCATGGGCGAGAAAACCGTACTGGTGGTTGCCCATCGACTGTCCACCGTCGCTCACCTCGATCGGATCCTGGTGTTCGACCAGGGCCGCCTCGTGGAGGACGGGACTCATCAGTCATTGCTGGAGCGCGGTGGCATCTACCACAGTCTATGGACGCATCAGGTCGATGGACACTTCAACGAAGAAGTGCGGGATATCGAAGCCTCCAGCGAGGCGTGATGGGGGGGATAAACACAATCAACGTCATAAAGATGAGGTTGTATATTGTCGACAACTTTTTAATCCTGTCATGAAAGCTAGCTTTGCTAGGTCTCAACTATTGTTAACCGCCGTACAAGTCGGTTTTTTCTTTCCCCGCCGGTAGTTTCCTCGCTCTGACTCCCATCCCGAGAGGCATAACTCGGACGCCCTCGTGTCCGTAGCCTGTTGGGCGTATATGCCCCCATAACCGCCATCGGTCTTTACGCCGCGCGTCGGGCCTGATGTCTGGCTGAAAATGTCTGATTGAGGGCAAAAGCCATAAAATTCGACGATAACGCTATATATCGATGGGCAACATGCACATTCCTGCTTTTTTTTCGCCAATAAATGACCGCTTTTGGCCCTCCCGCACAATAATGGAGCAGGCGCTCGCCGTGCAGTGCAACCGATTCGCAGCAGCGCTCATTAGTGCGTCGCATGGCTATAAGAGAGTTACATAGAAGTGACCAAAACGCGGCTTTCCTGCGCAAATGTGCAAGTCGTCGCCCATGTCAGGATCTGGCACGTGCATTGCAAATTTTCTGTATGGAAATGCTCACGATGTTCAACTTTGGTCAGGCAATGATTTTTTCCAATTCGATACCAAACATCCGTGGTTCCTCTTCGTGACGATCGAGGCGGAAGTTCAGTTCCATAGGCTCGACGCTGTGCCCCGTTTCTTCGGGGAGCGGCTAAGGCTGCCGTTTATTAACCAGCATCCTGACTCGTCAGAGTTTATTGCCTGTACATAACGCGAGGCTGTATCGATGGGCAATGCGGCACCCCACAAGCTACTGGACGATGTTTCAGAACCTGGCGGCAAGGCGGCCACCCCGGCCTTTTTCCAAGCAAACGCCTCGGCGCCCGCGCTTTCGAAACGGCAACTGATACTGCTCGCCAGCCTCTCCGTGGTGTTCCATGGCGGGCTCTGGTGGCTGATCAACGCCACGCCGGCACCGGTCGAGATCCCGCCGAAGGTTCCGGAAATGGTCATCGAGTTCGCCAGTCCCGCACCCCCCGCACCGCCGACCCCGGAGCCGCCACCGCCACCGCCGCCTCCGGAGCCACCGCCGCCGGAACCCGCGCCGGAACCTGAACCACCGGTTCAGGAGGAGGCGCCCAAGCCTGCACCCAAGCCGGTGGAGAAACCCAAGCCGAAACCCAAGCCCGTGCCGAAACCGGCGCCGCCGAAACCTGCGCCACCGGCACCACCGGCTCCGGCACCGACGCCAGCACCGCCTGCGCCGACACCGCCCGCAGCGCCTGCGCCCGCCGCGCCGGTGAAGGAAAGCGCGGCGATATCCGGTCTGGCGAGCCTTGGCAATCCGCCGCCGGAGTACCCGTCGCTGGCGCTGCGCCGTGGCTGGGAAGGCCGCGTGGTGTTGCGCATCCGCGTGCTGCCCAACGGTCGCGCCGGCAGTGTCGAGGTGACCCGCTCCAGTGGCAGGAAGCAGCTGGACGATGCCGCGGTGGAAGCAGTGAAGGGGTGGAAGTTCGTCCCGGCCAAGCGGGGTGACACGCCCATCGAGGGCTTCGCTGACCAGACCATCGATTTCAAAGTGCCGAATTGACATCCCTCATCCACCGAACAGCTCGACCGATTTAGAGGTATCGCCATGAACGAAACACTCACATCCCTTATCGTCCCCGGCGTGCTCTGGGCGCTGATTGTCTTCTCCGTCATCAGTTGGGCGCTGTTGCTGATCAAGGGCGCCCAGTCGGTACAGCAGAAGTCGCAGAACAAGCAGTTCCAGAAGGCCTTCTGGAACGCTCCCGACCTGCTTACTGCCGCCGAACATGCCGCGCAATACCCCGGTGCGCTGGCACGCATCGCCAACTCCGGGTTCGAGGCCATGACCGTAGCCGGCGAACCGCCGCGCAATACCCAGCAACTGGCGCAGACCATCAATCGCGCGGATCGCCTGGAGCGCAACCTGCGCCAGCAGATCCAGAAGGAGCGCCGTTCGCTGGAAGCCGGCCTGGCGATCCTTGCCAGTATTGGCAGCACTTCGCCCTTCATCGGCCTGTTCGGTACCGTGTGGGGGATCATGGAGGCGCTGCAATCGATCGGCGCCAGCGGCAATGCCAGCCTCGACACGGTCGCCGGCCCCATCGGCCATGCGCTGATCGCTACCGGCGTGGGTATCGCCGTCGCGGTGCCCGCGGTGCTGATCTACAACTTCTTCCTGCGCCGTCTGAAGCTCGCCACCGCGTATATGGACGACTTCGCCCACGACTTCGAAAGTCTCGCCCAGCGCAGTTCCTTCATGCTGAGCCGGCAGCCGATTTCCCAGTCCACCCAAGCCATGCGCGAGGCCAGCTGACATGTCCTTCTCGACCCAAGATAGCGACGAAGTCCTCAGCGAGATGAATGTCACGCCTCTGGTAGACGTGATGCTGGTGTTGCTGGTGGTGTTCATCGTCACCACACCGCTGATGACCAATGCGATCAAGATCAACCTGCCGAAGACCGACGCCGTGGCCCCGGCCGAACAGAAAGACCCGGTGGTGGTAAGCGTCGACCAGGATGGCAAGTTCTACCTGGACAAGTCGCAGGTGGAGGTAGACCTGCTGGAGAAGAGCCTGGGGGACGTCAAGCTCAAGGACCCGGAGGTCCGCGTTCAACTGCAAGCCGATGAGGGGGTCAATTATGGTCAGGTGGCCAAGGCCATGGCCTCCATCGAGCGTTCCGGAATCACCAAGATTTCCGTGATGACCTCTCGCTAGCTACCGATCAGTGCGGTGAAACGGCCGTCCACGCCTCGGCGTGGAGGGCAACGGGCTCTGCTTGCCCGCAAAAAGAAGATGTAGCACCCCGGGGAGGCACAACCCGACCGGAGCGACTGGCGGCCTATAAAGCCATAACCACCCTGCCTCATTGATGAGGAACCAAAATGAAAGCCAACATTCAGAAGTTCGCACCTCACCGCCTGGCCACCGCGATCCAGCGCTGTCGTCTGGTTCCCCTGTGCCTGCTGGCCTTCGGTGCCCCGTCACTGGCACACGCCCAGGCGGTGAGCGCCGAAGAGGAAACCTCGGCGGCGGCCGTGGCTGCGCCCACCACCCAGTTGGACCGCGTGGAAGTCACCGGCTCGGCGATCCGCCGGGCGGATGCCGAAACCGCGGTGCCGGTGACCATCCTGCGCACCGACGAACTGCGCCAGCAGGGCGTGACCACCACGGCCGAGATCATCCAGCGCATCACCGGTAGCCAGTCGATCACCAACTCCGCCGGCTCGGTGGGCTCGGCCACGGGCGGCGCGACCTTCGCCGACATGCGCGGCATCGGCTCGAACAAGACGCTGATCCTGCTCAACGGCCGGCGCCTGGCGAACAACGCCATCGACGGCACCGCGGTGGACCTCAACACCATTCCCTTCGCCGCCATCGACCGCGTCGAGATCCTCCGCGACGGCGCCTCGGCGCTGTACGGTACCGACGCCATCGGCGGGGTAATCAACTTCATCACCAAGAAGAGCATGACCGACGGCACGCTTTCCGTCGGCGGCGAGATGCCCGACGCCAGTGGCGGCGGCAGCAGTCATGACTTCAGCGGCAGCTGGGGCTTCGGTGACCTGGAAGAGGACCGCTTCAACGTCCTTGGTGTATTCAACTACCAGAAACAGGGCAACCTCGACGCCAACGACCGGACCTTCACCCGGGACGCCCCTGGACGTGGTCTGGAGTCCACCTCCGGTACCGGTTTCCCGGCCAACTACAGCCAGAATGGCAACAACACCAATCCGCTGGCGGACAGCAACTGCAGCGGTCCCAACCAGGTGGCCAGCGGCGACGTCTGCCGTTTCAGCACTCGCAACTTCATCGACCTGCTGCCGGAAACCGAGAAAACCTCGTTCTTCGGCAAGGCCACCGGCAAGCTGGCCGATGACCACAACGTCAACCTCGAATATTTCTGGGCGCGCAACAACAACGCCGTGGCGATCGCCCCGGCTCCGCTCACCGGGCTGACCCTGGACTCCAGCTCGCCCTACTTCCCCGGCAACGGCATTACCCCGCTGCCAACCTCATTCGTTCTCGATCCCAGCCAGCCTATCGACCTCAACTGGCGCGAGACCGCCGCCGGTGCCCGAGAGTCGAAAGACCAGAACACCAGCCAGCGGGTATTGCTGAGCTTCGACGGCAACGTCTCCGGATGGGATTACAACCTTGGTGCCACCTACAACCAGAACCAGGTGAACAGTGCGGTGACCGGCGGCTACGTCAGCGACCAGGCAATGATCGATGGCCTGGCGAGCGGCCTGCTCAACCCCTTCGGCCCGCAGACCCCGGAAGGCCAGGCCTACATCGATGCGGCCCGCTACCACGGTGACTACATGACGGCGGTCGGCCGGGTCAGCGGCCTCGATGGCCGCATCAGCCGCGAGATCGGCGATTGGTTCGGCGCCGGTCCTGCCGGCCTGGCGCTGGGGGGCGAATACCGCAAGGAGAAGTTCCATCAGGACTTCGAGCAGTGGGCGGGCGATCTTTCCAGCCTGGGCGTAGACCCCAACGCCAGCGTCTCCGGCGACCGCAGCGTGCGCGCCCAGTACGCCGAGCTGAGCGTGCCGGTACTGGACAGCCTCGAACTGGGCGCGGCGATCCGGCATGACAAGTACAGCGACTTCGGCAGCACCACCAACCCGAAGTATTCATTCCGCTTCCAGCCGCTCAAGGAGCTGGTGGTGCGCGGCGCTTACAGCGAAGGCTTCCGCGCGCCCTCGCTGTATGAGCTGTACAGCGCCAACTACACCACGTTCACCCAGGGCTATTACAACGACCCCGTACTCTGCACCGGCGGCACCCCGCAGCCCGGCGGCAACCCGGGACGCGACTGCGATCAGCAGTTGCTCAATACCACCGGCGGCAACCAGAACCTGGACCCGGAGACCGCGCGCAACGTCACCCTGGGCTTCGTCTATCAGCCGCTGCGCGACCTGTCCGTCGGGCTGGACTTCTGGTGGATCAAAATCTCCAACCAGATCGCCGAGTTCCCGGAGTCCGCGGTGCTGGCTAACCCTGATCTCTACGCCGACCGCATCATCCGCGCCGCCGACGGGTCCATCGACCACATCGTCACCGGCCTGGCCAACCTCGGCAAGGTCAAGACCAACGGCGTCGACGTGTCCATCGACTACCGCTTCCCGATGACCTCCTTCGGTGCCTTCGGCCTCGGCCTGCAGGGCACCTACGTGGATCGCTACGATTACCAGGAGTCCATCGGCGGCGAGTACATCGACAACGTGGGCGACTTCCAGGGCACCGGTATGATCGCCCGCTGGAAGCACACCCTCACTGGCACCTGGAACTACGGCGCCTGGCGCGCTTCGCTGGTCAATCGCTATACCAGCAGCTACCGCGACCAATTCCCTGACGATGGCAACGAGCGCGTGGCGTCCTACGTGGTTTGGGACATGTCGGCGGGCTATACCTTCGACAAGGCCCTGGACATCGACGTCGGTCTGAAGAACATGTTCGACCGCAACCCTCCGTTCAGCAATCAGGCGTACAACTTCCAGACCGGTTATGACCCGCGCTACACCGATCCGTTGGGCCGAGTCCTGTTCGGTCGCATGACCTACCACTTCTGATGTCGGTGCCGGGGCTTCATGAGCCCCGGCTCCTGGCACTATTCGCGAGTACTCGCGCCCCGTGGCTCCCGGCTCCTGGCCACGGGGATTTTTACTGACCATCAAGTACGAACGATACCCATGTCCCGAAGCCCAACATCGAACGCTCGCTACTGCCTGCGGCGACGCCTGTCTACCGCCTTCGCACGGCGCGCACTGCCACTGTTGTTGGCCGGCGCATTGCCATTCTTCGCGGGCGGCGCCCTGTGCGCCGAACTGCAATCGTCCATGACCGTATATGGCGAACCGGCCAAATACCCGGCCGATTTCAAACATTTCGACTACGTCAATCCTGACGCGCCCAAGGGCGGTTCGCTGCGCCGCTCGTCCCAGGAAACCGACCGCTTCACCTACCTGCTGCCCTACGTGGACAAGGCCACCTGGGTGTCGCAGGTCGATACCTGGGTCTACGAGCCGCTGGCCTATCGCTCGCTGGACGAACCCTACAGCGTCTATGGATTGGTCGCCGAGAAGATGGAGCGCGACCCGGACAACCGCTGGGTGCGCTTCTTCATCAACCCCAAGGCGCGCTTCCACGATGGCCAGCCGATCAGCGCCGAAGATGTCAGGTTCACCTTCGAGACCCTGATGACCAAGGCCAGCCTGAGCTATCGGCAGCTCTACGGCGACGTCGCTAAGGTCAGCGTGGAAGGCCCGCTGCAGGTCCGCTTCGACTTCAAGACCAATGACAACCGCAGCCTGCCGCTGGATCTGGCGAGCATGCGGATTCTTCCCGAGCACTGGTGGAAGACCCGCGACTTCGCCAGCGGCAACGGTTACGAGCCGCCGCTGGGCAGCGGCCCCTACCGTGTCAGCCATGTCGAGCCGGGGCGCAGCGTGACCTTCGAACGGGTCAAGGATTGGTGGGCGAAGGACCTGCCGGTCAGCCGCGGGCTCTATAACTTCGACACGCTCAAAGTCGAGTTCTTCGCCGACATCGAGGTAGCCCGCCAATTGCTGCTGGCCGGCGCCTACGACTACAACCGCGAATACTCGGCCACCGGCTTCGCCGTGCGCTACGAAAGCCCCGCCTTGCGCGAGGGCCGGCTGCAGAAGGCCATATTGGCCAAAGCCATGCCGTTCGCCGCCCAGGGTTTCGCCTTCAACCTCGACAAGCCGGTGTTCAAGGACCGCCGCGTGCGCCAGGCGATCTCCATGCTGTGGGATTTCGAGTGGACCAACCGGCAGATGATGCGCAACTTCTACATGCGCCAGCAGAGCTACTTCCCGAAGACCGAGATGGCCGCCACCGAACTGCCCGACGCCGAGGAACTGGCGATTCTCGAACCCTTGCGCGGCCAGGTGCCCGAGGAAGTCTTCAGCCAGGTCTACCAGCCGCCGAAGACCGACGGCAGCGGCTTCATCCGCGACAAGCAGTTGCAGGCGCTGGAGCTCCTCGCCGAGGCCGGCTGGCACCCGGACGAAAAAGGCGAACACCTGGTCAACGCGGCGGGCGAGCCGCTGAGCTTCCTGTTCCTCGACGGCCAGGGCTTCGACCGCATGCTGCTGCCGTGGAAGCGCACCCTGGCGCAGATCGGCATCACCCTGGAATTGCGCCGGGTCGACACCGCGCAGTACGTCAACCGGACCAATGCCCGCGACTACGACATGATCGTCACCGGCTTTCCGCGCAGCGGCGTACCCAACCCCTCGCCGGGCCGCGATCTCTACGAAATCTACGGCTCGAAGAGCGCCACCCAGGTCGGTAGCTCCAACGCCATGGTGCTGCGCGATCCGGCGGTGGACAAACTGATCGACGGGCTGGTCAACGCCGACAGCCGCGAACGCATGGTGCATTACGCCCGCGCGCTGGACCGGGTGCTGCAATGGAACTACTACAGCATCCCCAACTATTACTCCGAGGGCACGCCAACGGTGTTCTGGAACCGCTTCGGTCGGCCGAAGGTCGAGCCGGCCTACGACGTCGGCCTGGAAACCTGGTGGGAAATCAGCCCCACCGCCCTGACCGACGAACAGATGGCCGCACGCCTGAAGGAGCGAAACTGATGCCGGGCTATATCCTTCGCCGCCTGTTACTGGTCATTCCGACCCTGCTGTGCATCCTGGTGATCAACTTCGCCATCGTCCAGGCCGCTCCCGGTGGGCCGGTGGACCAGGCCATCGCCCGCCTGCAGGGCTTCGGTAGCCACGGCACCGGCAACGCCGCGCATGAATCCACGTCCGCATCGGCCAGCGGCTCGCGCGGCAGCCGCGGCCTGGATCCGGCGATGATCGCCGAGATCGAGCGTCAGTACGGTTTCGACAAGCCGCCGCTCGAACGCCTCTGGCTGATGCTGAAGAACTATGCACAGCTGGATTTCGGCACCAGCTTCTTCCGCGGCGCCACGGTCACCGATCTGATCCTGGAGAAAATGCCGGTGTCGCTGTCGCTGGGTTTCTGGGCGACCCTGGTGACCTACCTGGTGTCGATCCCCTTGGGTATCCGCAAGGCAGTGCGCAACGGCAGCGCCTTCGACGTCTGGACCAGCAGCGCGATCATCGTCGGCTACGCTCTGCCGGCCTTCCTCTTCGCCATGGTGTTGCTGGTGGTGTTCGCCGGCGGCAGCTACCTGAGCTGGTTCCCCGCCGTCGGCCTGACTTCGGAAAACTTCGATCAGCTCAGCCCGCTGGGCAAGATCGGCGACTACTTTTGGCACCTGGCGCTGCCGGTGACGGCGCTGGTGATCGGCGGCTTCGCCACCCTCACGATCCTGACCAAGAACAGCTTCCTCAACGAAATCAGCCGACAGTACGTGGTCACCGCCCGCGCCAAGGGTCTGACCGAGCGCAGCGTGCTGTACCGCCACGTGCTGCGCAACGCCATGCTGCTGGTGATCGCCGGGATTCCCCAGGCGTTGATCGAGGTGTTCTTCGCCGGCTCGTTGCTGATCGAGGTGATCTTCTCCCTCGACGGCCTCGGCCGGATGGGCTACGAGGCGGCGCTGTCGCGCGATTACCCCGTGGTGTTCGGTTCGCTGTTCATCTTCACCCTGTTCGGCTTGCTGGTGAAAATCCTCGGCGACCTCTGCTACACGCTGCTCGACCCGCGTATCGATTTTTCGGCGAGGAACGCCTGATGTCCCGACTTTCCCCGATCAACCGCCGGCGCTTCGACCGCTTCAAGGCCAACCGCCGCGGCTGGTGGTCGCTGTGGCTGTTCAGCGGGCTGCTGGCGCTGTGCCTGTGCGCCGAACTGATCGCCAACGACAAGCCGCTGCTGATCAGCTATGAGGGTGAGCTGTACTTTCCGGTGTTCAGGCATTACTCGGAAACCCGCTTCGGCGGAGAGCTCCCCTTCCAGCCGGACTACCGCAGCGAATACGTGCGCGGGCTCATCGAAGGCCACGGCGGCTGGATGCTGTTCCCGCCCATCGCTTTCAGCTACGACACGGTGAATTACGACCTCGAGGTGCCTTCGCCAAGCGCCCCTTCGTCGAGCAACTGGCTGGGTACCGATGACCAGGCGCGCGACGTCGCCGCGCGGGTGCTGTTCGGTGCCCGTGTGTCGATCCTCTTCGCCCTGGTGCTGACCGCCATCAGCGTGGTCATCGGCGTTGCCGCCGGTGCCGTGCAGGGGTACTACGGCGGCAAGGTGGACCTGATCGGGCAGCGCCTGCTGGAAGTCTGGTCGGGATTGCCGGTGCTCTACCTGCTGATCATCCTCTCCGGTTTCGTCGAGCCGAACTTCTGGTGGCTGCTCGGAATCATGGCGCTGTTCAGCTGGATGCCGCTGGTGGACGTGGTACGCGCCGAGTTCCTGCGTGGCCGCACGCTGGAATACGTCAAGGCGGCCAAGGCGCTCGGCCTGTCCGACCGCAAGGTGATGTGGCGGCACATCCTGCCTAACGCCATGACCTCCACCATGACCTACGTGCCGTTCATTCTCACCGGGGCGATCACCACGCTTACCGCCCTGGATTTTCTTGGTTTCGGCATGCCGGCCGGCACCGCCTCGCTGGGCGAACTGGCCTGGCAGGCCAAGCAGAACCTGCAGGCGCCCTGGCTGGGCATCACGGCGTTCCTGACCCTTGCGCTGATCCTCAGCCTGTTGGTGTTCATCGGCGAAGCCGTGCGCGATGCATTCGACCCGAGGGCCGCCTGATGCAGGAAAACCTGATCGAAATCCGCGATCTGCGCGTCGCCTTCGCCGGCGAAGAAGTGGTGCATGGCATCGACCTGGACATTCCGCGTGGCCAATGCCTGGCCCTGGTCGGCGAGTCCGGCTCCGGCAAGTCGGTCACCGCACACTCCATCCTGCGCCTGCTGCCGGCAGCCATCACCGGCACCTCCGGACAGATCCGTTATGCCGGCGAAGATCTGGTCGCGGCCAGCGAAGGACGTTTGCGCGAACTGCGCGGCGACCGCATTGCGATGATCTTCCAGGAGCCGATGACCTCGCTGAACCCGCTGCACACGGTGGAACGGCAGATCGGCGAGGTGCTCACCCTGCACAAGGGCCTGCGCGGCAAGGCGATGCGCGCGCGGGTGCTGGAATTGCTGGAACTGGTCGGCATCCAGGAGCCGGCCAGGCGGCTGCAGGCCTACCCGCATCAACTCTCCGGCGGGCAGCGGCAACGGGTGATGATCGCCATGGCGCTGGCCAACGAACCGGAGCTGCTGATCGCCGACGAACCCACCACGGCGCTGGACGTCACCGTGCAACAGAAGATTCTGCTGTTGCTCAAGGACCTGCAGCAGCGCCTGGGCATGTCGCTGCTGCTGATCAGCCATGACCTCAACCTGGTACGGCGCATCGCCCAGCGCGTCTGCGTGATGCGCCATGGCACGATCGTCGAGCAGAACGGCGCCGAGCAGTTGTTCGCCTCGCCGCAGCATCCCTATACCAGGATGCTCATCGAGGCCGAACCGGATGGCGAGCCGATGCTCGCGGCCAGCGAGCAGGTTCTGCTGCAGGCCGACGACCTCCGCGTCTGGTTCCCGTTGCCCAAGTCGCTGTTCAGCCGCCGGCGCGACTATGTCAAGGCGGTGGACGGCATCAGCTTCGAACTCCGGCGGGGGCGTACCCTGGGCATCGTCGGCGAGTCCGGTTCGGGCAAGTCGACCCTGGGCCAGGCGATGCTGCGGCTGGTCGGCTCCCAAGGCGGCATCCATTTCAACGGGCAGCGCCTGGACGGCCTCGACGCCAATGGAATGCGCCCCTTGCGGCGCCATATGCAGGTGGTGTTCCAGGACCCGTTCGGCAGCCTCAGCCCGCGCATGTCGGTGGAGCAGATCATCCGCGAGGGCCTGGACATCCACCGGGTCGGCACCGCGGACGAACGCGAGGCGGCGGTGATCCGCGTTCTCGAGGAGGTCGGCCTGGACCCGCAGACCCGCCATCGCTATCCCCACGAGTTTTCCGGCGGCCAGCGCCAGCGCATCTCCATCGCCCGCGCGCTGGTGCTGGAACCGGAACTCATCCTGCTCGACGAGCCGACCTCGGCGCTCGACCGCACCGTGCAGAAACAGGTGGTCGACCTGCTGCGCAACCTGCAGGCCGTGCACGGCCTGACCTATCTGTTCATCAGCCACGACCTCGCGGTGGTGCGGGCGCTGGCCCACGACCTGATCGTGGTCAAGGACGGCAAGGTGGTGGAACAGGGCGAAGCCCGGCAGATCTTCGCGGCGCCGCAGCATCCCTATACCCGCGAACTGCTGGTGGCTTCGGTGGGGCCTCTGGTTTCGCTGTCGGGGTAGGGCCGGTGAAACCCGCGCGGGTGTGGCGGCTCGACGAGCGCCCGGCTCCGGGTCCGACGCAGCGCGCGAAACCTGCGCGTGCCAGGCTCGGCCGGTATCCTCGGCATCACCGCCGCGGCGCCATGCCGGCCCCGGGAGCGGGTCGGCGAAACGGGCATGAAAGGAATTAGAAGCCCATCCAGCGCACCAGGCGTTGATGGGGATGGACGTCGACATGATGGATTCGCGCTTGCTAGCCCTGAAGGAAAGCCACATGCACTCCCGCACCGGCGGACATTCGCACCGACACGCCGCGCCCCGGCTCGGAGCGCGCCACGCTGCGATCCTGCTCGCGGGTCTGCTGCTTGGCGCCTGCAAACCCGAGCCGACGGCACAAACCGTCGGCGACACGCCCATCGCCGTGGACATCGCCATCGCCACGCCCTCGACCCAGGCGCGCAGCGTGCAGTTGACCGGACGCCTGGAGGCCTACCGCACCGCCGAGATCCGCGCGCGGGTCGAGGGCATCGTCGAGCAGCGCAGCTATGTCGAAGGGCAGGAGGTGCAGGCTGGCGACCTGCTGTTCCGCATTGCTCCGGAACCGCTGCAGGCCGAGCTGTCCGCCGCCGAGGCGGAGCAAGCACAGGCGCATGCCGCCCGCGAGGCCGCGGCGGACGTGGCAAGGCGCTCGCGGCAATTGATGGAGGATGACTCCATCAGTGCGCAGCAGTACCGCAAGGATCTGTTCGCCGAACAGCAGGCACGCGCCGCGGAACAATCCGCCGAGGCCAAGGTGCGCAGCGCGCGCCTGCGCCTGGCCTATGCCAGCGTCACCACGCCGATCGCCGGCCGCGCCCGCCGCGCGCTGGTCAGTGAGGGCGCGCTGGTCGGCCAGGACGAGGGAACGCCGCTGACCACGGTGGAACAGATCGATCCGATCTACGTGAATTTCGCCCAGCCGGCGGGCGATTATCTGGCGCTGCGCCGCAGCCTCGCCGGCAGCGGCAAGGGCCCGGCGGCGGCCCGGGTCAGCCTGCGCCTGGGCGACGGCAGCGCCTACGCGCTCACCGGCACGCTGCTGTTCGCCGACTCCGCGGTCGATCCGAAAACCGATACCGTGGCCATGCGCGCACTCTTCGACAACCCCGACCACCTGCTGCTGCCGGGCATGTACGTGCAGGTCGAGCTCGCCCTGCCCGACGCCGGCCGGGCGGTGCTGATTCCGCTGCGGGCGCTGACGCGGACCCGCGAGGGCGCCTATGTGATGCTCGACGACAACGGCCATGCGCGCCAGCAGGAAGTCCGCGCGGACAGCCTGGAAGGGCGCCAGTGGCGGGTCACCGACGGGCTGGTGGGCGGTGAGCGGGTGATCCTCGAAGGCGGGGCGCTGGCGCAGGGCCAGGCCGTCGAAGCCAAACCCACGCCTGCCGACGCCAGCGTCGGCGGCTCGGACTGAGGCGCGCGGATGTCCGCTTTCTTCATCGACCGCCCGGTATTCGCCTGGGTCGTGGCCATTCTCATCCTGCTCGGTGGCGGCGTCGCCACCCGCTACCTGGCGGTGGAGCAATACCCCAACGTCGCCCCCCCGCGGGTCGGCATCAACGCCAGCTACCCGGGCGCCTCGCCGGAGGTCGCCGAGCGCACCGTCACCGCGGTGATCGAGCGCGAACTCGCCGGCATTCCCGGCCTGCTCTACTTCACTTCCAGCAGCGCCGAGGGACAAGTCGAGATCGGCCTGGCCTTCGACACCGGCACCGACACCCGGCTGGCCACGGTGGAGGTGCAGAACCGCATCAAGCGGGTCGAGGAGCGCCTGCCGGAAAGCCTGCGTCGTCAGGGCATCTCGGTGGAGCAGAGCGACGAGAGCGAGCTGATGTTCATCACCCTCGACGCCGACAACCCGACGGTGGACGACGTCCAGCTCGGGGACTTCGCCACCACCCAGGTGCGTCCGGCGTTACTGCGGATCCCCGGGGTCGGCGAAGCGGAGGTGTACAGCCCGGAATACGCCATGCGCATCTGGCCTGATGTGGAAAAACTCACCGCCATGGGCATCACCACCGGCGAACTGGCGGATGCCATCGCGGTGCAGAATCAGCGCATTACCCTCGGTGCCATCGGCACCCTGCCGGCGCCCGCGGGCACCGCGCTCACCGCTCCGCTGATGGTCGGCGAGGACCTTGATACGCCGCAGGCCTTCGGCGCGATCGCCCTGCGCGTCAACCCCGACGGTTCGGCGCTGCGCGTGGCCGACGTGGCGCGGGTGGAACTGGGCGGCAACAACTACGACTATCCGTCGTTCGTCGACGGCCGCTATTCGGCGGCGATCTCGGTGAAACTGGCGCCGGGCGCCAATGCGCTGCAGACCGCCGAGGCGATCAAGGCGCGCATGGCCGAGCTGGCCGCGCAGTTCCCCGCGGGCATCCATTACCGCACCGCGTTCGACACCTCGGACTTCGTCAGGCTGTCCATCGTCAAGGTTGGCTACACCCTGCTCGAAGCCATGGCCCTGGTGTTCCTGGTCATGCTGGCGTTCCTGCGCAGCTGGCGCGCCACCCTGATCCCCAGCCTGGTGGTGCCCATCGCCCTGGCCGGGACCTGCGGCGCGATGCTGGTGCTGGGCTTCTCGATCAATGTGCTGACCCTGTTCGGCATGGTGCTGGCCATCGGTATCCTGGTGGACGACGCCATCGTGGTGGTGGAGAACGTCGAGCGCATCATGGCCGAGGAAGGCCTGGCGCCGCGCGAGGCGACGCTCAAGGCGATGCGCCAGATCAGCGGCGCAATCGTCGCCATCACCCTGGTGCTGACCGCGGTGTTCTTCCCGATGGCGCTGTTCCAGGGCGCGGTGGGGGAGATCTACCGGCAGTTCTCGGTGGCGCTGGCGGTCCCCATGGCGCTTTCCGCGTTCCTCGCCCTTACCCTTACCCCGGCGTTGTGCGCCACCCTGCTCAAACCGCCGCCGCGACAGGCGGACGGAAAGCGCCCGGCGCCGACACGGCTGGCCCGTGGCTACCTGCGCCGGCTCGACGCGCTGCTGCGCCGGCCGCTGCGCTGGCTGCTGCTGTACGCGGCGCTGCTGGGCGCCGTCGGGCTGCTGTTCATGCGTCTGCCGGGGGGGTTCCTGCCCACCGAGGACAGCGGCAACTTCGCCGTCGTGGTGCTGCTGCCCACCGGCTCGACCCAGGCAGACACGCGCGAGGTGATCGACGAGGTGCAGGCCTGGCTGCGCCAGGACCCGGTCGTCGACCAGCTGTTCGCGATGCAGGGGTTCAGCTATTTCGGCGGCGGGCAGAACGCCGGGATGATCTGGCCGACGCTGATCGACTGGTCGCAGCGAAAGGCCAGCGAACAGCAGATAGAGGCCATACTCGCGCGCCTCAACGCGCATTTCGCCAGCGGCACCCGCGACCATCCGCAGGCGCTGGTGAAGGGCCTCAACACCCCGCCGTTGCCCTCGATGGGGCGCAGCGCCGGCATCGACATGCGCCTGCAGGATCGCGCCGGCCTTGGCCACGAGGCCCTGGTGGCGGCGAAGAACCGTTTGCTGGCGTTGGCCGCCCAGACCCCGGCACTGGCCGACGTGAGCTTCTCCGGGCAGGACGACGCGCCGCAACTGCGGGTCTCCATCGACCGACTCAAGGCGCAGAGCATGGGCGTCCCGGTGCAGCAGATCAATGACACCCTGGCGACGCTCTATGGCTCGGAGTACCTGGGCGACTTCATCCACCAGAACCAGGTGCGGCGCATCCTCGTGCAGGCCGACGGCAAGTACCGGCAGAGCCCGGACGGGCTGCTGCAGGCACGGGTGCGCAATGGCGAAGGCGACATGGTGCCGCTGAGCGCCTTCGTGCAGATGCGCTGGACCCTCGGCGCTCTGGAGATCCAACACTTCAACGGCTTTCCCGCGCTGCCCATCAGCGGCGCGCCGGCGCCCGGCTACAGCACCACCCAGGCGATGGAGGCGCTGGCCGGCCTGGTGGCGCAGCTGCCCGACGGCATCGGCTATGAATGGGCCGGGCAGTCCTACCAGGAACGCATTTCCGGCAACCAGATGCCGTTGCTGTTCGGCCTTTCGATCCTGGTGATCTTCCTCTGCCTGGCGGCGCTCTACGAAAGCTGGTCGGTGCCCTTCGCGGTGATCCTGGCGATCCCACTGGGGGTGATCGGCGCACTGCTCGCCACCAGCCTGCGCGGCCTGCCCGACGACCTCTATTTCAAGGTCGGCCTGATTACCATCATGGGCCTCTCGGCGAAGAACGCGATCCTCATCATCGAGGTGGCCAGGACCCTGCACCAGCAGGGCGTCGCCGTGCGCCAGGCGATCCTCGACGCCGCGCGCATGCGCCTGCGGCCCATCGTCATGACTTCCCTGGCCTTCATGTTCGGCGTGCTGCCGCTGATGCTCGCCAGCGGCCCCGGCTCGGCCAGCCAGCGCGCCATCGGCACCAGCGTGTTCGGCGGGATGCTCTCGGCCACCCTGCTGACGCTGTTCTTCGTGCCGCTGCTGTACCTGCTGGTGATGCGTCTGCGCGGCGAAACCAGCGCCGGTCCTTCCATCGCCGAGGCCCGCGACCCATGAAACGGTTTTGTCCATCCCTTAGAAATACTAGCATTGGACAAATAACCACTGAAGATAGCTTTTCCCAAATTTATTCCGAAAGTAAAGATTTTATAGATTTCCTAGGAAAATCCATATCTGACTTACCTTGCAACGATTGTAGGTATGGGCTTTTATTCCACGGCGGCTGCCGAGCAAATAGCCTCTCATATGCTGGAAAAATCTGGGAAAGAGACCCCATTTGTTGTTCACTTTCGCCATTCGTTGAGGACGTTATTGTCCCACTACTCCCCGAAAAGTTAAAAAGTAGCTTTTATCAGTCCCTACAAGAGGAAAAATCTAAACCTGGAGACGTTTCACACCCATCCAGTACACATTCATGGCAGCGCATTCAAACCATCGAAATATAAATTGTCAAGCAGGATAGAATATGTCCATTCCTTTAAACGAACGTTTAATAGTCAGGAAGGCCCAAGAAGGTGACGCAAAATCTCTGCAAAACTACATGCTTAATTTGGCCGCCGAGAAAAACCCAAACATCCCTCTCTTAGAAAATGAACTCCTCGGGGATATTTCACTTATAAGTCAAAATATAAAAAGAACCAGCAATAGCAAATCGGACGCTCTTCTCCTACTTGTCGATGGAGAAAGAATTGTTGGTAGGCTTGATATAAACGGCTCGACTAGACACGCGTACTCTCATATAGCTTCATTAGGACTATCAATTGCTTATAACGATCGCAACAAAGGCTTGGGTAAAACCTTATTGGAATATGGAATTAACTACCTGCGTAATTCAAAAACAGTGCACAGAGTGGAGATATTGGTTAACACAGAGAACAAAATAGCTATATCGCTTTATGAGAAGAATGGTTTTAAGATTGAGGCCATTCAAAAGGACAAAGTTTTTTTTATGGGGGAATATTATGACGCCAGTCTTTACAGCCTTCTCTTAAATTAAGGGAACTATGAAAAAGGCTTTCTGATTTTCGGTAAAATATTTGAACCACCCGCCGAGTATCCCGATGAAACAGATAACCTTTGCCGACGCAGAGTATTCCGGCAAGCGCAAGCGGAGCCGCAAGGAGTTATTCCTGATCGAGGCGGATCAGGTGGCGCCGTGGAAGGGCTTGGTTGCCCTGATCGTGCCACACTATCCGAAGGGTGAAGACCGGACGTCCAACATCCTCATTGATGGTGACGCTGCGGGCTCATCTGACGCAGAACTGGTTCGGCTACAGCGATCCGGCGATAAAGGAGGCGCTGTACGAGACCACCATCCTGCGCCAGTTTGCCGGCTTGAGCCTGGAGCGCATTCCCGACGAAACCACCATCTTCAACTTCCGTCACCCGCTACAGAAGCTAGAGTTGGGGCCTGGGATTCTGGCCAATGGCGACTTGCTGTTCAGTTCCTCGCGAGCGCCGCTGGAAGGCAAGGAGGATGACGCCGACTCCGCGCTCTGGCACCTGCCGGCCGCCGGCGGCGAGGCGCAGCAATGGTTGCGCCGCCAGGGCGGGTTGTTCGGCCTGCGCGTCGCGCGCCAGAGCGGCACCCTGGTGCTGATGGCGGAGGCGCTGCCGTCGGCGAAGGACCCTGAGGACGAAAAACGCCTGCGCGCGTTGCGCAAGGACGGCAAGGTCGACGCCATCCTCCACGAGCGTTACCCGGTGCGCTTCTGGGACACCGACTTGGGCCCGGAACAGCCGCGCCTGTACCGGGCCGAGCCGATCGTCGACAGCGACGGCGCCGGCACGCCGCCGGCCCGGCTCGAACTCCACGGGCTGACCGACGACGCCGGCGAGGCGCTGCGCAACGCCCGCTTCGAATTGAGCGCTGACGGCCGCCTGCTGGTGAGCGACTGGCTGTCCGCCAGGGCCGGTGGCAATCAGCAAAGCCAGCTGGTGGTCATCGATACCCTGAGCGGCGCGCGCCGGATGCTGCTCGACCTGCCCGGATGGCACTACCCACTCTTTTGTCTGGACCCGCAGGGCGCGGCTCTGGCGGTCGTGGCGGAGAGCGAGGGTACGCCGAGCGAGGCGCCGCGCTGGCAATTGCTCAGCGTACCGCTGGACGGAAGCGAACCCCGCTGTATTGCTCCGGATTGGGACGGTTGTCCCGCATCCCTCGCTTGGAGCCCCGATGGCCAGCATCTGTACGCCAGCGCCGATCATCAGGGCCGCGCGCCGGTGTTCGCCATCGATCCCGCCCGCCGCAGCGTGACGCGGCTGACGCTGGACGACGCGGCCTACGCCGACCTTTGCGTCAGCCCCTGCGGCCGCCACCTGTATGCCCTGCGCCATGCCATCGACAGCCCGCCGCTGCCGGTGCGCCTCGACCTGGACGCCGAGGTTGCCACACTGGTTTCGCTGCGCGGGCCGTGCCAGCAGCCGGCCCTGCCCGGGCGCCTGACCGAAGTGGACGCCACGGGCGCCGACGGCGCGCGCGTGCGTGCCTGGCTGGCGCTGCCTGCCGGCGCCTCGGCCGCCGCGCCGGCCGCGCTGCTGCTATGGGTGCACGGCGGCCCGCTCGGCTCCTGGAACGGCTGGTCCTGGCGTTGGAATCCCTGGCTGGCGGTCGCCCGCGGGTATGCCGTGCTGATGCCGGACCCGGCGCTATCCACCGGCTATGGCCGCGGCTTCATCCAGCGCGGCTGGGGCGCCTGGGGCGACGCGCCCTATCAGGACCTGCTGGCGATCAGCGACGCCGCGCAGGCCCGCGACGACATCGACGGCCAGCGCAGCGCTGCCATGGGCGGCTCGTTCGGCGGCTACATGGCCAACTGGATCGCCGGGCACACCGACCGCTTCCGGGCCATCGTCAGCCATGCCAGCCTCTGGACCCTGAGCCAGTTCGGTCCGACCACCGACGCCTACCACTACTGGCGGCAGGAAATCGGCGCGCAGATGCTGCAGCACCATTCGCCGCACCGCTTCGTGCGGGATATCCGCACGCCCATGCTGATCATCCACGGCGACAAGGATTACCCCGTGCCAATTGGCGAGGCCCTGAGCCTGTGGGCGCAGCTCGCCGAGCAATTCGCCGACGAGCAGGGCCGCATGCCGCACAAATTCCTCTATTACCCCGGCGAGAACCACTGGATTCTCGCCCGCAGAACGCCAAGGTCTGGTACCAGACGGTGTTCGCCTTCCTCGCCGAACACGTCCATGGCCAAGCCTGGCAACGCCCCGAGGCGCTGGGATGAAGCCGCTGCCGGAACGGCTGGAAAGCGACCGGCTGTCGATCCGCTGCGCCGCGCCCGGCGACGCTCGCGCGCTGTACGACGGCGTGCTGGAGACCCTCGCCGAGCTGCGCGCCTGGGGATCGTCGCTGCCGTGGGCACTGGCCGAGCCGTCTGTGCAGGGGGGTATGCCGAGATAAGGCAAAAATTAGGACATTCGTTCTGTAACTTACTGTATTTGAAAGATTAATAAGTCAGCTGTCTCTACAGGCTGATCTCTGTAATCTGGTTCCTGCTACGCCAGATCGGATCAGGTTTACGGTGGCTGCACCAGGTGGCGGACGTAATCGACACAAAGCCCGACTTGCCTGGCTGCCCGTTCGCATCGCTTGGTCTGCCGTCCGAGAATGGGTTCTTGAGTTCCCCTCTGACCTGCTCGTCATCTAGGCCCAGGTGGTTCAGGGCGCAGCAATTCCCTATCAGCACCTTCGAATCGTCGTGCCGCTCAACGACGAAGCCGTGCTGATGCATTTGAGAACAGCGCTTCCCGTTCTTCTGGTACTGACAGCTGGCCTCTGGCTGAATCAGCCGGTAGGGCCGCAGCGGGTTTCGGTACTGATCCTTCGTCAGGGTGCTGTCCGAGGCGATCTCGTAAAGGGACAACAACTCGGCGAGCGTTCTAATCTCCACAATGCCATTCGAAGGGGTCATCAAGTCCTCCTGGTGGGTCAGTCATGCGCAGAGCTGTATATTAACCCAGTAATTGCACAGTGGAATCATTGTGCAGAGCCTATAAGTCATCCCTGCCTTTTGCTCATCACAAGGACGTGGCCCCGTGCCGGAGCTACATAGCCTGGTGGACTGTGTTCGTGGATCTGCTCGCGCTCGGCCAGCGAGGCACCAGGCGCCCTTGGGCATGGGGGTGTTGAGGCTCTTCAAGCCGAAACTTATGATTTACATGCTGAAAACTGAGTGGCCTCTGTCTCCGTTTAAATGTTCTGTTGTACTGCGGTGGCTGTGCAGCTGCTCATGAGTGAAGAAAAAATCAGCAAAACCATCAAAAGTTAAGATTTTCTTGGTCAGGTTAAGGAAATCTGTAGCAATGAAACGACTTTGAGGCTTTTGGATGGCCCTTTCCTCAACCGTCGCAGGAGGTACTGATCATGGAGCACACTGCCGCTCAACCGGTTGAAACGGTCGTAGACATTACCTGTGATGTTTGCCGCCAGAGCACTAGCGTTGAAGGTTATGGTCAACAGTTTGGAACCCTTCAGGCACACTGGGGGTATGGCTCCAAGCATGATGGCGAGCGCTACAAGGTTCATCTTTGCGAGCTTTGGTTTTTCCGCACACTAAGTGTAGCGACCTGCAATCAGTGCCGTTTCCGACCGAGATTATTTGCGACTATCCCGCCCCGCAAACCAGGATTAAGTGCGAATGAGCCTGCAATGATCTGCACCAACCTGCAAACCATCGCGGCCAACCAGGATTATCTGCGACTGAAACGGGACGGGTCACACGGGAAGCCCGGCCGATTGCATCTTCTCCCGAAGTTCAGCCGCTCGTGCCGGATCCAGCGTATTGCGGGAGGCCATACAGCCGTGCTACTAGCCACCATCTCGGAGGGGCAAAGCTAGACCCGCCGAAATTTCCGTCAGCCGATCAACATGGTTTGTCTCGTGTCTGGTCGATGCGTTCCTGCATCGCCTGCATAACTTCTTCGTGGGTGTAGGACTTGGGGTTGGGGGCGTGGGCCTCACGGAGAGCTTCCTCGACCTCGCGGGTCATTCGCTCATAGTCTTCCGGCCACAGCACTTGCTCCATGCGCAGAGACGCCTGCTCCAGTAGGTGCAGCAGGCCGAACAGACGCATGTCGTTGGTGGCGACGATGTGTTCTCGAATCCACTCTTGGATTACTCTGCAGGCCCGATGTGTTTCTGGCGTTGACGTGCCGTCGTAGTTGGCTGGGAATCCCACATCTTTGGCGAGTTGTGCCCAGGTGCTGGCCAGTGCCTGGATGCTAGATGTACTCATTTGCTCATCCACTTGCGCAGCAGTCGCTTTTTCAGGGCGGCCCGCTCTTGCGGGCTCCGTCCCTTGAAGTTGGCGATGCGATCCGCCGTAGCGTCCTGGCGTTTGATGGGCCAGTAGGAGCGACCATCCTTGCCCATTGATCCAACGTTGCTGACCTGATTCTCCAGCAGCGGCAGATGAGCGCTCAGTGCGTCCGGCGACGAGCTGGCCAGCGCGGTGCGCTCGCCGGTTCGCCAGCGCTGATGCCAGAGCTTCTTGTCCTCGCGCTCGCTACGGCAGGTCGTGTGCCCGACGATGGGCGTTTTGCGGCGGCTGCGACTCATAATGTGATTGTCTCCAAGAGTATTCAGGGCAGACTGTCAGGGTAGAGCACTGTCAACATGGAACAAGCCCCGTCGGAACGGGGCTTGTTGATGGCTAGTTAGCCAGCCTTGAAGCCAGGAAGGCCGTTAGCGGCACGCCACTCCTTGATTCTTTTTAATACGCCTTCAGGGCTATCTTCTTCATCTTCTTTTGGGTAAAAGATAATATCTGTCCCATCGGGGTGTTGCGCCGCATTAACGATAGCGTAAACCACCACATCACGCTCCTTTTCACTGCTGAAACTCCTATTGAATAGCTCGCTGATTAGTGAAAAAAACTCAGCCTCTGTATAATCTGATATTTTTTTGCTTTCCATATCTATTTTCCTTTGTTCGAATGAACTTGAATATGCATCTTTGGAGTCATTACGCGGAGATTGTCAATATCATAAACAGCTCCACCCTGACTTATTTGGACGACATGGTGTATTTCATATTTATCCCGGCCTCCCGCTTGCTCAGCTTTAGGGGTAAATGGAGAAAGCCCATCACGCATACCCTTTGCATTGGTTTTTCTGAAGTATTTAACAAGCTCAGGATCATTAGCCACAGCCACCCAAAACTGCTCCCGAAAATCCCGCCAACTCTTGAATTCCTTGCCGCGCAACTGATCGGCGATTTGGCTCGGAATCGGCACTCCGTCACCTTGCGAGGCACCGGCCAGCCAGTTCCCAGTGACCGGCTGGCCATTACCGGTAGCAACACCCGGTTCGTCGCGCGGATCTCGATAAACAATATAGAGTGGTGGAATACCGGTGTCTTCCGGGTAGACGTAGATACCGTCGTTGAACTCGCGTTGGTCAAGTTCTGGATAGGACTCGATCTGCGGTTCCTTGGGAATCAGCAGGGTACCGGACATGATCAGCGGACCACGGGGCACTGCCGGCGTCGAAGACGACGGATCGATCTGGCCAGGTGGAGTATCCGGGGTAACCAGGATGGTACCGCCGCCAGGGCCGGTAGCCGTGTATTTGTAAGTCCCCGAGGCGGAGTCCAGGGTCAGTGCCCTGACGGGGACGGCCGCACTACCCGGCTCGGTCGGTACGGCGATGATTTGAATCGACCCATCGACATTGAGGGTTTTCAGCCGGTAAGGCAGGTCCACCGTTCCTTTGGCGGCGGCAATGGCTTGCCAGTCAACCGCCAGGGGCGGTGCGAGTTCCGAGACCGGAATGGCGAAGGATGCTTGCCGTTCACCGTTGTTCAGCTTCGGCCAGAAGGAACTGACGGCCATGGTGGCGACGACAGCGGCTACCTGCCCCAACATTGCACCAGGGGTCTTGCGGGCCACCGAAAGCAAATCCACTGCGGTCTTGAGAGTCCTGGAAACGCTGGCGGCACCACCCCCTGCCGGGGCCAGCGGTTTGGGCGCTACCGGTACGCCGACGCCTGGAAAACTAGGGAAGGTGGGGAAATCGGGAAAAGTAGGAACCAGCGAGCCAAGATCCCTCCCTGGTTGGTCGGGGATTGTCGGGTCACGCCGGTCAGGGATTGAAACACTGCCAACATCGACCGGGCGCGCTGTGATGCCTCCTTGTCCAGTACCAGTATCGACATCCCGGCCGGTGCCGCCCGTTGCTCCAGTTTCTCCTCCAGGAGTCACGTTGGTTCCAGTATGGCCGAGTGCGTCTTCGACGCGAGAGTCGGTATTGACTGCGGAAGGTGTCGTGATGGTGGGAGTGCTGATTTTGTCCTGCTCTTCCAGGCGCTTGTAGATCTCCTCGATACGCTTGGCCTCACTTTCCGATACGGCAATGGCCTGAAACCGCGCATTGATTTCGTCTTGACGCTTTTTCTCCGCCTCGGCGACTCGCTTGGCCTCTGCTTCGGCCAGGCGTTGCAGTTCGGCTTTTCGCTGAGCCTCGGCCTGGCGACGAGCCTCTTCGACCTGCCGTCGGGCTTCAGCTTGACGTTGCTCTTGCGCTAAGCGTTCCGCTTCAGTCTGCCGGGCTGCCTCTGCGGCGCGCTGTGCGTCCTCCAGCCGCTGAAGCCGGGTCAGTTCGGCGACCTTGCTATCCAGGGCGGAGGAGCGGCTATTGAGGACGCTGATTTCCGCTTCGATCAAGCGGATCTTTTGTGCGGCGGAATAAGACTTCGACCAGTTGTCGAAACTGAAATCTTTATCTTCGCGGCGGCCATAGATTTCGTTCATTACATTGACATAATTGACCATGAGAGGGTCATAGCCAAAGAATGCATTTGCAATGGTGCGTGCGTCAGCCAGTTCCTTTTGTTTGGACGCCAGCAGTTCCACCGCCGCGGCTTTTTCAGCAGAGGCCATCTGCAAGGGTGTCGCCTCGGCAGGATTTAATTTTTCCTTTTTCTGGCTTGCGAGATACGCCAGTTCGCCATCGACAATCGACCCCACATTGGCCAATGCAGTGTTCGTGGATTTTTTGATCTCTTCCTGCACGCCACGAATCATGATCGCGGCGGGAACTTGAGACCTTTCATATTGGTATCGCTTGATCAGATCCTTGATTTTCGCGCCCTCAGGAAGGTCGAACTTGGTGATACCTGGTCGAGCGATATAAGTCAGGTATGGGATAGGGGTGGGTGGCGGAGGTGTGTAGAAAGAATACTGACCCGTATCGGTTGCTACCGTGGTCATACTTCCAAGGTCAAAGACATCACTCATGATATTTCCCTTAAGAATCCGTAAAAGAAAATCTGTTTCACTGCCTGCCTGGCAGGCAAGCGGGATTCTTAAGGTTTGTTGTAGAGCATTAAAGATAGTGCCCTTCAATAAACTATGATGTACAGGCAATACACGGTAATCAACTGCAATATCTCGGTTTTGGGTTACTGGAGGTTGCGCTCCAGTCCTTCCTTTGCGGTGTCGCTCCGCTCGTGGAGGCGTCCATCAAACGACCGTTTTCTGGACGCCGACCTCATTTCACCTCGGTCGGCCCCGGAAACCGCATACCTTTGGTCCAATAACGAGCTCCCACTTTCAAAATTCACCTACGCTGACCCTTTCGCGAGTTTCTGGACGAAATCATGCTGATTGGGTACGTACGCATCTCCACCGACGATCAACTGCTGGACCTGCAACGCGATGCGATGGCCAAGGCGGGGTGCGAGCGAGTGTTCGAAGACACTGCCAGCGGCGCCAAGGCCGATCGGGTCGGCCTGGCCGCGCTTCTCGCCAATCTACGGCGGGGCGACACGGTGGTGGTCTGGCGGCTGGACCGGCTTGGCCGCTCGATCAAGGACCTGATCTACCTGGTCGAGCAATTGGAGGATGCCGGCGTGGGTCTGAAGAGCCTGCAGGAGAACATCGACACCACATCCACCGGAGGGCGTTTGGTTTTCCACCTCTTTGCCGCGCTGGCCGAGTTCGAGCGCAACCTGATCCGTGAACGCACCCATGCGGGACTATCTGCAGCACGTGCTCGCGGTCGGCTGGGCGGCCGCAAAAAGCGCCTGGATCCCGCCAAACGCAAAGTCGCCCTGAAGCTCTATCACGAGCGCCAATACACCGTGGTGGAGATCTGCCGGATGATGGGAATCGGCCGCTCGACGCTCTACAACTACATCACCGAGGCGGAACGGAATGCCCGCCAGCAGGCGTAAGGCCATTCCGATCGATTCGCTGCTGCAACTGCGGCAGCGCCTGGATCACTTGCCGAAGAAGAGCCCGGAGCGGGCCCGTCAGGTGGCCCTTGTAGCTGAACTGTACGGCGTTTCCTCCAGTACGGTCTATCGTGCCCTGGCTCTCCTGCACAGACCTCGGGCAGCCCACCGCTCCGACCAGGGCAAGCCTCGCGTCCTGCCCCAGGCGGAACTGGAGCGCTACTGCGAACTGATTGCGGCGTTGAAGCTGCGCACCACCAACAAGCAGGGGCGGCATCTATCTACACGCCGCGCCATTGAACTGCTGGAAGAGTACGGTGTAGAGACCGGGCAAGGGCTCGTAAAAGTCCCCTGCGGAGTATTGACCCGAAGTACCGTCAATGAGTACCTCAATCGTTGGAGGATTGGCCAATCCCAACTACTGAGACAGCCTGTAGCAGTACGGTTCCAGGCCGATCACAGCAACGATTGTTGGCAGTTCGACATGTCGCCCTCCGACCTCAAGCATATCGAGCAGCCGCGCTGGATCGATCCCGCCAAGGGCGAACCCACCCTGATGCTGTTCAGCGTGGTGGATGACCGCAGTGGCGTGGCCTACCAGGAATACCACTGCGTCTATGGTGAGGATGCGGAGACGGCGCTTCGTTTTCTGTTCAATGCGATGGCGCCGAAAGCGGACCCGAGCTTTCCCTTTCAGGGCCGGCCCAAGCTGATCTATCTGGACAATGGTCCGGTGGCCAAGCGCCGCGTTTTCCAGAACGTCATGCGGGCGCTGGGCATCGAGTGGCAGACACACATCCCTGCCGGCAAGGATGGAACGCGCACCACGGCCCGCTCGAAAGGCAAGGTCGAGCGGCCCTTTCGCACCGTGAAGGAAGCCCACGAGACCCTGTACCACTTCCACAAGCCGGAAACCGAAGCCCAAGCCAACGAGTGGCTGTTGCGCTACCTGGTGCGCACCTACAACCAGCAGGCGCATCGTGCCGAGCCCCATTCACGGATCGAGGACTGGATCGCCCATGTGCCAACAGAGGGAATCCGTGAAATGTGCTCATGGGACCAGTTCTGCCGCTTTGCTCGGGAGCCCGAGCGGCGCAAGGTCGGGCCTGATGCTCGGATCACCATCGACGGTACCGCGTACGAGCTGGAGCCCGAGATGGCCGGCGACTACGTCGTGCTGCTCTGGGGGCTGTTCGACGATGAGCTTCATGCCGAATTCGATGGCGAGCGGTTCGGTCCTTACTACCCGGTGTCCGGACCCATTCCATTGCACCGCTACCGGGCTTTCAAGCGCAGCAAGGCAGACGAGCGTTCAGCTCGTATCCGTACCCTCGCGGACCAGTTGGGGCTGCCGATCGCGGCGCTTTCCGGGGAGGATGTACGACTAGAGCCCAGTTCTGCCACCTCGACGCTCCCCATCCGGCCCTTCGATTTCGAGCCCCAGGAATCCCGATTCCCCAGCAGCATTGCGGCCAAGCTGGCTATCGCCGAGGAACTGGCAATGCCGCTGGCCAAGCTTTCAATGGATGACCGCGCCTACATCGACCAGGTGCTGAGCGAGACCCTGGCGCGGCGGGTGGTACTGGAGCGCGTACGGGACTATTTCCGTCACCGGAAACCAGGAGAAGAGCATGCGAGCTGAAGTGATGCAGCACTACGGGCTGAGCACCCCCTTGAATCAGGCGGGCTATTTCGAAACCGCCCATCATCAGCAGTTGATGAGGGACATCCGCGGCGCCATCTTCGAAGGCCGCCTGATCGCCCTGTGTGGCGTAATCGGCAGCGGCAAGACGGTGATGCTGCGCCGCTTGCAGCAACTGCTGGAGGAGGAAAAGAAAGTCACGGTGTCCAGATCGATGGCCATCGAGAAGCACAACATCAAGCTGGCCACCTTCATCGCCGCGCTCTTCTATGACCTTTCCACCCAGAAACAGGTACGCATTCCCACCCAGATCGAAAAACGGGATCGCGAACTGTACGAGCTGGTGAAGAAGAGCAAGCGCCCCGTGGCCCTGTTCGTTGATGAAGCCCATGACCTCAATGGCCATACCCTGACCGGTCTGAAGCGACTGCTCGAACTGGTCGAAGACGACAGTGGCCGGCGACGTTTGTCCATTGTTCTGGCCGGCCATCCCAAGCTGCGTAACGATCTACGTCGTCCCACGATGGAAGAGATTGGCTACCGCACCGACATTTTCTCGCTCGACGGCATTGCCGGGAGTCAGCGTGAGTATCTTCATTGGTTGTTGGACACCTGCACAGAAGGACGTGCCAGGGCTGAAGAAATCGTAACCGAAGAAGCCCTCGACCTACTGGCCAGCCGGTTGCGCACGCCCCTGCAGATCCAGTTACATCTTGGACTGGCTCTGGAGGCCGGTTACCAGACCGGCGAAAAGCCTATTTCGGCAGAGCTCGTCCAGTCCGTACTCTCTCGGCAACTGGATGACTTGGAACCCACGCTCACACGCCACGGCTACAACGCGAAAAGCCTGGCAGAGCAGTTCGATGCCAAACCTGCCGAGGTTCGTGCGTTGTTCAGCAATACGTTAGATCCGGCACGAGCGGCTGAGCTTCGGGAGAAGATGCAATCGGCCGGGCTTCCCGTGTGACCCGTCCCGTTTCAGTCGCAGATAATCCTGGTTGGCCGCGATGGTTTGCAGGTTGGTGCAGATCATTGCAGGCTCATTCGCACTTAATCCTGGTTTGCGGGGCGGGATAGTCGCAAATAATCTCGGTCGGAAACGGCACTGATTGCAGGTCGGGACCTGTTCAATTGCAGGTCGCTACAACTAAGCGGCCTACGTCGCGAGCGCATGGTCAACGCCATGTTCGACGAGGAGCCTGATTCCACGAAGGATGAGTTCGGCTTGGTGCGGCGTGACGAATTCTGGGGCGATGGCTGAGCCTGAGCGCAGATATCAGGAGTGGTAGCCGTTCAGTCTTCAATCGAAGAGCTGAAGACAGGCTCGAAAATCGAACCCGCCGCTTGCTCCTCATTCCGGCCGGCCTGCAGCATGTCGCCCTTGCTCGGGTAGTGACACAGCAGCCGCCGAGCCTCATTGCGGATGGACTCCGACAAGGTGGTGTCACGAGAGAGCTCGACGAGAAACTCCTGGGCCTGCACCACCGAGCGGGTACGTTCGTAGGGTAGCGTCATCTGAACCTCCACTCCGCTTCTGACCTCAGTGTGCCGGATCATGAGCTACTTGCGCCACCGCTGCTCGTGGGCGGTGCCTGCCCGAGCAATTTCAGTTGCGCGGTGGCTTTAGCCAGACGCTCCTGCAGGCTCTGGGTTTGCTGTGCCTGAATCGAGGAGGCTTCACCAAGCCGGGTCACCTCATCCTGCAGAGCGTGGCAGCGCTGCTCCAGGGCTTCATTCGTACGTTCAATGCTGGTCAGCGTGTTCTGGGCGACCTCCAGAGCCTGAGCCTTCTGCGTCAGTAGCTTCTGCTGCGCATGCTGATCCTTCTGCTGCTGCCGCGCCTCGGCAAGCAGGCGCGCATTGTCGCGGTTCAGGTGGGTCAGCTCGTCCTGCTTGACGATCAGGGTCTGCTGTAGCTGTCGCAGTTCCAGTTGCAGTTGTTGTACCTGCGACTCGTGCCGGCGCTGCTCTTGCTCACGCTGCTCCTTGCTGGCCTGGCGATAGTGCTCCAGGGCATCACGGGCATGCTGATGCTTGTCCTCCAGCGAGCGAATCTGCCCGTCGCGGTCTTGCAGGCGCGCTTCCTGGTCGTGGTTGGCTTGCTGCAGGCGGGCATTCTCGACCTCGGCCTGTTGGCGCAGCTGTTGTTCCTGCAGCAGTGCTTGCTGGGCAGCCTGGAACTGCTCCGTGAGCCCAGCGCACTGACCTTCCAGCTGCTGGATACGGCTTTCGGCCTGCCGAATCTGGTTCTGGTAATCGAGTCGTTCCCGTGCCAGTTGCTCGCGCTCCTGGGCCACGTCGGCCTGCGCTTCCTCCTTGAGCTGATCCGCCAACTGGGCCACCAGGTTGGCCAGCTGCTCGCTGAGCGGCAATGCGGCCGCGTTCCGGCCGCGGTCGGCGTCTTCGAGTTCTTTCAGGTAGCGATGGATGGTGGTTTTCGAGCCGGTATTGCCCAGCTCGACCCGTATTGCGTCGATGCTGGGATTCTCACCCCGCGCCAGGATGGCCTGGCGGGCTTTCTGAACCAGCGCCTTGTTGATGCCGCCGCGGGCCATGGTCTGCTCCTACGATTTCATAATGGATTACATACCATGTATTTACATACTAAATTGTCATGAAGTAAAGCAGGATTTGAAGGCTTGTTTCAGATAAAATAACCGATGATTATTCAATATGATTGGCAAAAACGGCTGCTTCGCGGTCGTTTCCCAGTACACAAAGGGCACGCACGGGCGATGAAGGACGTCGAGCGCTACCTGCAAGCCGGCACGCGGGAAAACACCCGGCGTAGCTACCAGTCGGCCGTCGAACATTTCGAGGTGACCTGGGGCGGCTTCTTGCCGGCCACGAGTGACTCCATCGTGCGTTACCTGGTGGACTACGCCGACACGCTGAGCCTCAACACGCTAAAGCAGCGCCTCGCCGCCCTCGCGCAGTGGCATATCAGGCACGGCTTCCCCGATCCCACCAAGACCCCGACCGTACACCAGGTACTGAAGGGAATTCGCACCCTGCACCCGAGCCAGACAAAGCAGGCCGCGCCGCTGCAATTACAGCATCTGGAGCATGCGGTTGAGTGGTTGGAGCAGGAGGCTATGTGTCTGTTTCAAGCCGAAGACCTGGCGGGATATTTGCGCTGTCGGCGGGATACGGCATTGCTACTAATCGGCTTCTGGCGAGGCTTTCGTAGCGATGAACTGTGCCGCTTGCAGGTGGAGCACATTCAAGCCGAAGCCGGTGCTGGCATGACGCTGTTTTTGCCTTGGAGCAAGGGTGACCGGGACAACCTTGGCACCACTCACTACGTACCTGCGCTGAGGCGGCTGTGCCCAGTACAGGCCTATCTCGACTGGATCGGTGCAGCAGGGATTGCTCGAGGGATGGTTTTTCGTCGGCTGGACCGTTGGGGCAACTTGAACGAGGCTGGCTTGAATCCTGGCAGTCTGATCGTCCTACTGCGGCAGATACTCCAGCGTGCGGGGATCCAGGCTGACCTTTACACCAGCCACTCATTGCGTCGAGGCTTCGCCACCTGGGCCACGGCCAATGGCTGGGACATTAAGGCGTTAATGACCTACGTGGGGTGGAAGGACATCAAATCGGCGATGCGCTACATCGACCCTGCCATCTCCTTTGGCGGCCTCGCTGCGAGGCCTGCTCTCGAACTAAATGCCAGCACTTTGACTCAAGTGCCAGCTTCTCACTAACATCGACGCACGACAGGAGTGACGGTGCAATGAGTACGCAGACCAGCATCGAATGGACGGAAATGACCTGGAACCCGGTGGTGGGTTGCACCAAGGTGTCGCCGGGCTGCAAACACTGCTATGCCGAGAACATGGCGCGTCGCTTGCAGGCCATGGGCACGCCCGGCTACGAGAACGGCTTTCGCCTCAGCCTGCGCCCAGAGAAACTGCAGGAGCCTCTGCAGCGCAAGAAGCCGACCATCTACTTTGTCAATTCCATGTCTGACCTGTTCCATGAGCAGGTGCCGGACACCTACATCGACCAGGTGTTCGCGGTTATCCACCAGGCCTCACAGCACACCTTCCAGATCCTCACTAAGCGGGCCGAGCGCCTGGCCGACTATTTCAGCCAGCGCACACCGCCGGCCAACGCTTGGCTGGGGGTCTCGGTCGAGGACCGGGAGTACGGCGTGCCCAGAATCGACTGCCTGCGTGGCATCAACGCCGCGATCCGTTTCCTCTCCGCGGAACCCTTACTAGAAGACTTGGGTGAACTGAACCTGACTGACATCCATTGGGTCATCGTCGGCGGCGAGTCCGGCGCCAAGGCCCGGCCAATGAAGCAGGAGTGGGTGGATAACATCCACCGCCAGTGCGATGCCTTTGGCGCTGCTTTCTTTTTCAAACAATGGGGCGGCTGGGGCTCCGATGGCGTGAAGCGTTCAAAGAAAGCTAATGGCCGGCTGCTGAAGGGCCAGACCTGGGATGAAATTCCGCTGCTGACCCTCGCCTGATACCAAAACAAGGACGACCCGATGGCCAAGGATGACGAGAAGTACCGCTGGGACTGGGCAACCCAAACCTTTCCCACCATCGATCCACACAGCAAGATCAAGCACCAGATCATCGACGACTACATCCAGGCCTACATCGATGTCCTGATGCGGAATCAGCAAATGCCACTGCTTGGCCTATCAATTGTCGATGGCTTCAGCGGTGGAGGTATATATAACGACAGCGCAGGCGGTCACCACTTCGGCTCCCCGGTGATCGCCCTGGAAGCAATCCAGGAGTCGGAAGTGCGCAACAACGTGGGGCGCATCAAGCATCGACCGATCTGCTCGCAGCATCACTTTGTGGATGTGAAGCCGAAGAATACTGCTTGCTTGCACGCCGTCCTGGCCAGCCGCGGACATCAGGCCCGCATTGGACAGGACATTCACCTGCATACCGCCGAGTTCACCAAAGCTCTTCCGGCCATTGCGCAAAGCCTCAAGGCCTTTGGAAAAAGCGAGCGCGTTCTGTTTCTGCTCGATCAGTACGGCTACGGAGACGTGCCATTCGGCCAGATCAAATGGATCTTCCAGCACCTCAGCAATGCTGAGGTCCTGCTGACCTTCAATGTCGACTTTCTAATCACGTACCTAGCGGACCGCCACGCCAACCGCAAGGCTATTGCCAGTATCGGTCTAGAACAGTATGTCCCCTGGGAACAGCTACGGCACTTAAAAGCACATAGCTCCCAGGATTGGCAGTACCTGATCCAGCGCTATCTGTCGGACGGGATCAAGCAGGAAAGCGGCGCGCAGTTCATGACGGTGTTCTTCATTCGCCCACACGGCACCAACCCCATGGCCTACTGGTTCATCCACCTGGCGAACAGCTACCGCGCCAACGACGTGATGAAAGCCATACACTGGAAGTACGGCAACAATTTCTCCCACCTGTTATCACCGTCCTGCTTCTTTGGTTACGACGCTAACCGGGATGTGGGGGTGACCGGCCAGCCGGACCTACTCTGCGAAGGAGAACACCAGTTCGACCAAGTGACTGATACCCGGATTCGTGGGGAACTGTCCGAGCTGCTACCCAAACAGGTATTCGAAGTCGAGCGTCGTCCCTTCATCCAGCTCATGACGGAGCTCACCAACTTCACCATGGCAGACGAAAGTCGCGTGAAGCTGGCCCTGGATGTCGCGGTGGCCAACGGCGATATCCAGGCAGTGGACAAGGAAGGCAAGAGCAGGCGGCGCAAAGGCACGAGCATCAAGTCCACCGATATCCTGATCGCGCCGCCGCAGAAGACGTTTTTCTTCTTTCCCCAACAGAAGAAGACGTCCAGGGACACATGACCATCAACACCGCTGCCGCCAACAGTGTTAGATCTGATCCTGGCCTTGTCGACCGAAACGCTGGTCAAGCGCTCCACTGCGGTTAAGGCCTGGCCCCTTCTCTGGGCCTGGCTGCCAGTCTTGATTGCAAGCTCCAACGAGTGCGGCGATAAGAAGGGAGTTTCAAGCGGGCAAGCCCAAAAACTGCATAGTGCGTGATGTGCAAGTGAAAATCATTGTCACTTGCCACGGAGCTGACTAAAACCTGCCCAGTTGGCACCTCCCTCTCCGAAGTTAACTATCGATTAAGTATTTGATTTAAAAAGAAAATATAGGCGATCCAGAAAAATAATTTGACATGCCAGCCAAGTTCAAAGTAGACATGCAGGCATAGGGAAACAGATTTTCATAATAGACAGTAAGGATGCTTGAATGGGTTTTTCAATTAATCCCCCCCAGCGAATTGTCTTTGTGGGACTAGGAACGATTGCCCAGTCCTTCCTTCCTCTCCTTTCTAAGGTTCACGACTTATCTACTTTAGAAATCTACGCGATCGATCCAAAAACACCACCGCTTATTGAGTACTTTGCTAACAGTTTTGGCTTAAAATTTATCAACTCTGCAATTGATCAAATCAACTATCGCGACATTCTTGTGCCGATTCTTGGTGAAGGGACGGTTCTAATAAATCTATCAACCGATGTCTCAAGTCTTGCCCTGATAGAATTATGCCGCTCCGCAGGGGCTCTTTATTTAGACACATGCATTGAGCCGTGGAAGGGCGGATATGATGACCCAACCATACCACTGCATAAGCGAACTAACTATCACTTAAGAGAACAAATGCTGTCTCTGAAAAAGAGGCTAGGCTCAGGGGTGACGGCTCTCGTGGCGCATGGCGCGAATCCTGGGTTGGTATCCCACTTCGTTAAACGTGCTCTTTTAGATTTAGCGGAAGAGATATTGGGTGATTGTAAAAAGCCCTCTAATAAAGAGCAGTGGGCTATCCTAAGCCAAAGATTGGGTGTCAAAGTAATCCATGTCGCAGAGTACGACTCGCAAATTTCTCAGAAATCTAGGGAGAGGGGTGAGTTCGTAAATACTTGGTCAGTGCATGGGTTCATAAGTGAGTCGCAACAACCGGCAGAGTTGGGCTGGGGAAGTCACGAGCGAAGTCTACCCACGGATGCGTCAATGCATACAGATGGATGCGGAGCAGCAATCTATATTGAGAAGCCAGGGGCCTCTGTTAGAGTTAAGACATGGACGCCATTCAACGGCCCTAGCTTAGGTTATTTGGTAACTCATCACGAGGCAATTTCAATTGCTGACTTTTTGACGCTCAGAACTGCCGATGAGACATATAGACCAACTGTCCATTATGCCTATCGCCCAAGCGATGAAGCAATTCTCTCTGTACATGAATGGTTCGGCAATGATTGCATGACTCCAGAAAAGACAAAAGTACTTCGTCCTGGTGATATCTTGTCGGGTTCTGATTACCTCGGTGTTCTTCTTATGGGGCACGAAAAATCTAGTTATTGGTATGGATCTATCTTAAGCATCGAAAAGGCCAAGGAACTTGCCACTCTCAACACTGCAACAACGTTACAGGTAGCAGCCGGAGTTCTTTCCGGTTACTTATGGATCCTGAGCCATCCGTCGGCAGGAATAATTGAAGCCGAAGACATGGATCATGAAGTGGCACTATCTTATATTTCACAGTATCTAGGCGAACTAAAAGGGGTTTATTCGGACTGGAATCCTACCAAAAACAACCCAGGCACCTTTTCGGCCATAGATAGCGACTCTCCCTGGCTGTTCTCAAATTTTGTCCTCTGAACAAGGAGCGTTCAAGTGTCAAATGTTAAGTCGGGTATTGGTCTTAAAAGCTACGAATGGTCATCCCTGGAGTTGCTGAAGGGTTTGTCAATTGAACAGATAAAGTCGAATCCCTCAAAGCTCGAGGAGCGTCGGCCTTTCTTTTGGCATGACATGAGCTCTGAATTTGATTCAATAAACTTCTTGCGCTACTTGTTTGGCCGTCGCGACATTCAATTTAGCAATGAATTTATCGAGTTCGTATGCCTGTGGCATCTCGATGAGCAAAATCATTATCGCGGACTGAGAAAGATTAATAGCGTACTTTACTCCATGCCGGAAGACATGATTGATCGCGAGATTAGATCGAACTCTCCGGACTTTTCTCATATCGAAGACTTCATGAAGGATGAATTCACAATTCTTCTCTCTATCGCATTTGATGAAGTGACCAGCACAAGAGCCTACAAGCAAGATGTAAGCTTCTTTGACTCGTTTGAAAACGAGTCTCTTTCAACCTGGATTAGATATGCTGCCCGTGATGAGGCAGCCCATTACGGTAATGCAATGAAAATTCTTCGCCTTAATCACTCTCATCGCTTTGATGAGGTTGAGGCGATTCTAGACAAGATCGTGGAATTCGAAACTTCAGAGAGCTTCGACTATCAGCGAACCTTTATATTTGACCATGACACCGACGACTTTTCTCATGTTTTATTGAAGGATAGTCGCGATACCATATTAGAGGTACTTCGAGGAAAATGACCTGGTTAGTTATGGCACTTATGGCTCCACTGCTGTGGAGCCTTTCAAATATCCTGGACAAGCTGGCAGTGATCCATCATGCGAATCACTGGACTACATTTATATTTCTCCTGAGCATTGGAAATCTTCTTTATTCTGCGCTGATTTTTCTTCTCTTTACACCATCTGACTTTGACACAACCTCAGCGCTTCTGAACCTGCTGTCAGGATTATGCATTTTTGGAATGTATTTCCTATACGCAATGCCGCTGAAGTCGGTCGATATCTCTACTGCGATTGCGCTTCATCAGTTAACTCCTTTGCTGGTGCTTGTCGTATCGATCCTCTTGCTTGGCTATTCGCCAACAGGGATTGAGCTGCTCGGCATTGCCTTGGTTTTTGTCGGGGTTTACTTTGCTGTGGCAATCGGCAAAGGGAGACCAGGCTCGATAAGTTTATCAGCAGTATTGCTTCTAATAGGTTCAGCAGTTTTTGGGGCGGTGGCTACGCTACTATACGATCACCTGCTCCTGAGTCACAGCCTGCCCTCGGTTCTTATGTTTAACTATGCAGGCTACGGTCTTGGCGGGACTCTGATGCTGCTGGTTCCGAAATGGCGCCATTCCATCGCAAAGGATGTCTCCGAAATGCCACCAAAGGGCTGGGCGGTGTATGCGCTGAGCAATCTCTTCGACGCCGGTGGATACGCGCTTTTTATTGGCGCATTATCTGCTGGTGGAAACGTTGCGGTGGTCTCGGTTTTGGTCAGTCTTCACCCGGTATATGTGCTAGCCTTAAGTCATTGGCTAGCAATAGTTGACCCAAAGATACTCAGCGAAAACTTTAGCTCGTCGGACGCATATAAGCGCATGAGCGCCATAGTCGTAATCGTTGCCGGCGTAATAATGATGACCAAGATCTGAAGATGCCATGAGCAAAAATTCAAATATCAAGTTGATCTCAGCCTCAATAGATGATGAGCTCTTACTCGTGGAGCTAATGAAAAAATACCACCTATACGATGGTATTGAGATGACTGACGAAGACAGGCTGGCTGCACTTCGCCCTCTCTTGTCATCTTCAGAAAAGGGCAACGTTTGGATTATTTGTCTTGGCAGCAAGCAGATTGGATATATTGCTACTTGCAATTGTTACAGTATCGAGTTCAGGGGGATTGAGGTCTGGATTGATGAATTTTATATCGATGAACAGTGCCGAGGACAGGGATTTGGCAGTGAGATTCTAGAAAAGGTCAAGTCCTTCTTGAAGTCTCAAGGTGCCGCAATAGTTCATCTAGAAGTGGACGAAAATAATCCTAAAGCAGTAAGCCTTTATAAGAAGTCAGGTTTCGAATTTCGCGAGCGATTCGTTATGATGAGTCATAGTCTCAAGTAAAGATATACATTTTGAGTGGTGCCTATGATTACGCAGCCCCTTGTCAAATTGGCTGCTGAACTGGTCGACGTTCGGGCAATGCCGGCGTTTCTTTGTCGTGATCGCTCAGCGGCTACCGAATCGCTAGGTCACTGATCAAGCCGGGCTGATTCCGGCTCGGCTTGATACGGTTTAACGAGCTACTGCTGATGCTCAGGCTCAAGACTGGTCAAGGGAGTTAGGAAGCCCTGAGCGGAGCGAATCCACGTCGCCAGCGCTTCTAGGCCCAACTGCACAGATTCTGCTTCAGCCCAGATACACGCGTTCTCGGTGGGCGCAGCCGGGGCAGTCCCCTCGACGATAGTCAGTGCCATTGCGTGCAATTTCAGCAGTTCGTCACGCAAGGCGGTGATACCACCCATTTCCGAGAGGCATGCATCCAGACCTTCAACTAGCCGTAGAAGTTGGGATGTATCGAATCCGGCTCGCATTCTGTCCAGTGCTGCGATGTCCACCTCACCGTAGGGTGTGACTCGAAAAGACGCTGACGCAATCTCGATCATATTGCCTCCTCGGCCGCGGCCTTACTGGTCGAGTTGACTCGCAACGAGCCGGCAGCCTGTTGGAATACCGAATCCTTGATCCAGGGCTCCGGCGGTCGGTTGAGCTTAAGGTTGAACTCGCCGAAACGCTTGACGTTACTGGTCAGGTAGGGGCTAAGAAAGGACACGTCCTCATCGGTAAACTGCCACCCTTCGCGGGCTAGTTTTTGCAAGATGCGCATCATGTCCACGGTGTTCTGCAGAATCACCGACGAAGCCACCATGTCGTTGTAACGCAGACGTTTCTGCTGCTCGTCCGGATCGTTTTCGGCAATTACATCGCCGCCAAAAGAGAGCCACTTGGAGAAGCCGTTGTAGGACTCGATCTTGTTGGTGTTCGCAGTGACTTCCTGGCGCAGCTCTCGGCTGCCAATCCAATTGAGCAGGAAAATCGTGCGGATAACACTGCCCAGCGTCTGTGCTGCGAGGTAGAGCTTGTTGCGCCGGCTGTAAGAGCCAAGTTTACGTAGCAGCATGGGCGAGGAAATCTTGCCGGCCTGGATCGACAGCGCAATCTGCATCAGATCCTGCCAGTGAGTTTCGATCAGGTGCCAGTCGGCAGTGTCGGTGAACAGTCGGTTTATGTGCTTGTACGATACGCCTCGATCCGGTCGGCACATCACTAGGTCGCGCCAGTTGCGGATACGCGGCATCAGATTGATACCCAGGAGATGAGTGAAGGCGAATACTGTGGCCGACTGGCCCTGGGTGTCGGAGTAGACCGTATCGGGCTCGACGCTAAGGCTGACTTTGAGCAGTCCCTCTATCACATAGATCGCCTCCCAGATGCCTGGCGGGATGAAGTGCTGGAACACTGCAATGTAGTTGTTGGCCACGTGTCGGTACGCCACGGCCCCCATCTTGCGATAGCGGAAGTGGTAGCCGGCCAGTAGGTTGTCGTCATAGAAGTCGAACTGGGTACCGTCTGCGGCCACTGCTTTGCCATCGCCCCAAAGCTTGGGCAGGTCAAGTTGCAGATAGAGCTCCACCAACTCGCGATTAGCCTTGTCCAGTTTCTCCAGCGAGAGGTGGCGGCGATTGGTATAGGACAGCATATGCGGTGTGACATTACCGGCCAGATGCCGCGCGGCCTGGCTGGGACCGAGATTGCAGCCCATGGCGAAGATCGTCATCAGGTAGCGCTCGGCCGGCTCTTTGAGCTTTGGCTCGTTGCCGGACATCGGTCCGAAATGCCGCGTGAACTGAATCCAGTGCTCAATGTTGGCCATAATGTCCAGCACGTGCCTGGCTGGCATACGCTGCATAAGCGCCGTCTGTAGCGAGATGGCTGAAGGCGGGATGTCCCGTGCCATCACCCGCCGCAGTACCGGCTCGCCTGCATCGTTGATCGACACATCCCCTCGACAGGAAGGGAACTTGTCATCTAACTGTTGCGCGGTTTCCTCCAACTGGCTCTTGAGCGAGGCGACAAACTCCTTCGCTGTGGTAGGAAGGCCCACCTTCTCGCAGTATGCCGGTAGCCGCTGGAGACACTCTTCCCAAGGCAGCAACTGTTTACGGTAGTCGGCGAAGGATTCCGATCCCTGCACGCACAGATCACCCGAGCGCAGTTCACTGGCCAGGTAGGAGAACACGCAGACCTCCAGATAACGTCGGTTGGTAGGCGGCCCTTCACTGGTAGGGCGACGCACGATCTTCACCCAGCGATCTGATGCAAACGACAAGTCGACATGCTCATCGATCCATTCACGGTGCAGATTCTCACTGTCCTGAATGAGCTGAAGCGCCTGGATAAGTGAGCGATCCTGGGTGGTGGGCTCCAACTGGAGAAGGTGGCTGAGGCGAAACAGCAGTGAACGATGGGACTTGAAGTGCCTCCAGATCAGCGGCAAGTAGTTATTACCTCCTGTGGCCTGAACTTCAGCACAAACCTCTCGCAACCGATCCATGTTGCCATCGGGGGAGAGGTATTCTCGAATCAGGCTACCAGCCTCCTGGTCATCCGGCTCTTGAACCAGAATCTGCACCACGCCGTCCAAGGTGGCCGCCAGTTGTTCCAACTTCTGACGTTGACGTGCCTGGATTTGCTCCAGCTCCTCCTTGGCGCGTTTGTGGATCGTGGAGATTCTTCGGATGAACATCTCGGCCAGGTGATCTCGGGTTCGCACCCGCATACGGTAGATCAAAGCAAGCATCAGCGTGTAACGCTTCGGCAGCGAGCAGTCCTTCAGTTCAGATACATCCGACGCCGCAGCTTGGGCAGCAAAGTGGCGAATTTTCGTATCGACGATCCCATCAAAAATGGCATCCAGTTTCCCGAAACTCTCTAGCCAGGCTAGGTGGTCGATCAGTACCTCCAGATGCTTGCGCGAGGGTTTCTTGGGTGCCTGTTTGAGTGTGTTGAAGTCACTCTGCCGACGCCCGAAGTCCGTGTCGAGAAGATCCCTTAGCTTATAGATCACCTTGATTGGAGCTCTGGCTACCACAAGGTTGAAGATTTTCTCTTGTGCTTCTGCACGAGCGGCTTCTGCTAGGTCATTCAAGGTCGAATAGGCGGGCAGCTCGTAGTTTTGGCGCAGCAACTCGTCAATGATCGCATTAATAATGTCAGCGCGCTGTTCGAGGAGGGGAGCCATCAACTGTGCATGCGTGGATGCTATGTCTTGACCATCCGAGCCGTAGAACGGTCGAACCCCAAGTTTTTCCCGAACGGCACTCATATGGCGGTAAAGCTGCATCCACTTGTAGGGTGATAGCGCAACCTTGCTGCGTAGACCTATTTGTGTGCGGATGAAATCGACAACTGGCTCCGGCACTTCAGCGATTTCTGGAAAGTATCGGAGTACCTGAAAAGTCTTGAACAGAACAGCGAGATTCAGTCGGAATGCTGCATTAGAGCGACTTTTGACCCACGTGACTTCTTCCTCGGAGAAGCTGAATTCACGCTGAAGCTCGGCCCTCGAATAGGAGCGCGACAAAACAGGGTAGGCGGTACGTTCGAGGGATGCCATGTGTCACTCCTTTCCTTGAACCAGACGGAAAAGATAGACCATGAGGTGCAAGCCAGCGCTTGCCGGATAGAAAGCCTTTCAGAGCAATGGCTTACATTCCAAATGAATGAATTTTCCCCTTATCTCGGCATGACCCCTGGTACGCGGGCATTGCCTCCCTAGAATATGGAACATCGTTCCGAAATCTTGAAAAAGGGAGAAGCCATGACCTCTGCGGCCGTCGAGACCACCCCGCTAACCTGTGACGTGCTGGTCGTCGGCTCCGGCGCCGCCGGGCTGGCGGCGGCGGTGACCGCGGCCTGGCACGGGCGCCGGGTAGTCCTGGTGGAGAAGGACCCGGTGTTCGGCGGCGCCAGCGCCTGGTCCGGCGGCTGGGCCTGGTTGCCGCGCAACCCGCTGGCGCGTCGCGCCGGTATCGAGGAGGACATCGAGCAACCGCGTACCTACCTGCGCCACGAACTGGGCGAGCGTTACGACGCCGCGCGGATCGACGCCTTCCTCGAAGCCTGCCCGCACATGGTGGCCTTCTTCGAGCGCCACACCCACCTGCGGTTCGTCGACGGCAACGGCATCCCGGACATGCATGGCGACACGCCGGGCGCCGCCGAGGGCGGCCACCAGTTGGTCGCCGCGCCCTATGACGCACGGCAACTGGGCCCGCTGCTGCCGCGCCTGCGCAAGACCCTGCGGGAGACCTCGTTCATGGGCATGCCGATCATGGCCGGTGCCGACCTCGCCGCCTTCCTCGACCTGACCCGCTCGCTGCCGGCCTTCCTGCATGTCGCCCGGCGCTTTTCCAGCCACCTCTGGCACCTGCTGCGCTACGGTCGCGCCATGCACCTGGTCAATGGCGTGGCCCTGGTAGCGCGCCTGGCCAAGTCCGCCGAAGCCCTGGGTGTGCGCCTGATCGAATCGGCGCCAGCCCGCGAACTGCTGCTGCGTGACGGCAAGGTGGTCGGCGCGCTGGTCGAGAGCGCCGAGGGACTCCTGCGCATCGAGGCAGGCGCCGTGGTCCTGGCCTGCGGCGGCTTTCCCCATGATCCGCAGCGCCGCGCCGAGCTGGCCCCCACCCTGGACACCCTGCTGCCGCTGCCGCCGCCGGGCTGCAACGGCGACGGCTTGCGCCTGGGGGAAAGCGCCGGCGGCCGGGTGGCCGACGACCTGCGCTCGCCGATCGCCTGGGCGCCGGTCTCGCGAGTTCCCCACGGCGATGGCGAGACCGGGCACTTCCCGCACATCATCGAGCGCGGCAAGCCCGGGCTGATCGGCGTGCTGGCCAACGGCAGGCGCTTCGTCAATGAGGCGCACGGTTACCACGACTATGTCGCCGCCCTGCTCGAGGCCACCCCGCCCGGGCAGCCGGCACGCTCCTGGCTGGTCTGCGACCGGCGCTTCCTGCGTCGCTACGGCCTCGGCTACGTGCGTCCGGCGCCGCTGCCGATCGCCGCGCACCTGCGCAGCGGCTATCTCAAGCGCGGGACCAGCCTGGATCAGTTGGCAAGGAGCTGCGGCATCGACCCGTCCGGCCTGGCCGCCACCGTCGCCGAATACAACCGCCACGCCCGCGAGGGCCGCGACCCAGAGTTCGGCCGCGGCGGCACGGCATTCAACCGCAAGCAGGGCGACCCGGCGTATCCGGGGCCGAATCCCTGCGTCGCCCCCATCGAACGCGGACCGTACTACGCGGTGCAGGTCGAGCCCGGCTGCTTCGGCACCTTCGCCGGGCTGAAGACCGACGCCCAGGCCCGCGTGCTGGACGGCGGCGGGCAGCCGATCCCCGGCCTGTACGCGGCGGGCGCGGACATGGCGAGCCTGTTCGCCGGCCACTATCCCTCCGGCGGCATCAACCTGGGGCCGGCGCTGACCTTCGGCTACATCGCCGGCCGCCATATCGCCGGCGCCCTCGGCTACGAGCAGGAGCAAGCGCAGCGCGGTTGAACGTTCCAGCGGGCGCAGCGGCCTAAACAGGCAAGCTTTCCTTCGGAACCCAAGCATGAGCGCAGCGCCACCGGATATCCCCGCCCTGCCCGCCGGCCTCTGCTACGTCGACGACCGCCAGCCGGGCATCCGTCGACGCCGGCAGGGCAAGCGCTTCGTCTATTTCGATGCCGACGGCCAGCGCATCGGCGACGCCGAGGAGATCCGCCGGCTGGACAAGCTGGCCATTCCGCCGGCCTATCGCGAGGTCTGGATCTGTCCCGACCCCAACGGCCATCTCCAGGCCACCGGCCGCGACGCCCGTGGGCGCAAGCAGTACCGCTACCACCCGCGCTGGCGCGAGGTACGCGATGCCGACAAGTACGAGCGCCTGCTGCGCTTCGGCCAGGCGCTGCCGCGGCTGCGCCGGCACATCGACGCCCAGTTGCGCCTGCCCGGCCTCGGTCGCGACAAGGTGGTGGCCCTGGCGGTTGCGCTGCTCGACGCCACCCTGATCCGCGTCGGCAACCACCGCTACGCCCGCGACAACCGCTCCTACGGCCTGACCACCCTGCGTACCCGGCACGTGGACGTGAACGGCAGTCGCATCCGGTTCCGCTTCAAGGGCAAGAGCGGCATCGAGCACGACGTCAGCCTGGAGCATCCGCGCCTGGCGCGGGTGCTGCGGCGCTGCCTGGAATTGCCCGGCCAGGACCTCTTGCAGTACCTGGACGAGGACGGCCAGCCGCACCGCATCGGCTCCCACGACATCAACGAGTACCTGCGCCGGCATACCGGCGAGGATTTCAGCGCCAAGGACTACCGTACCTGGGCCGGCAGCGCGCTGGCGCTGGAGCGCCTGCGGCGTGCCGAAGCCGACGGGCTTGGCGCGGTGGTGGCGGAGGTCGCCGCCGAATTGGGCAACAGCGTGGCGATCTGCCGGCAATGCTACATCCACCCGGCGATCATCGAGGCCTACCAGGCCGGGCAACTGGGCCAGCTCAGGCGCGCCCGCAAGCGCCGCTGGCTGAGTGCCGAGGAAGCGACCCTGCTGGCCTTCCTCGACACGCCCGGCTGATCAGTTGCCCGGGTGCGGATCGATGCCGTGCCGGCGCAGCAGGCCGAGCAGGCGGCCAATCTCGGTCTGGCAGGCTTCCAGTTCCTTGCGCAGGGTGTGTTCGCGGCGCTGCTGCTCCAGCTTCACGCGTTCGAGTTCGGCGCGCGCCTCACGGCGGATCTGCCGCTCGCGCTCCTTGTCGGAATGCTCGGCGCCGAGGGCCTCTTCGGCCTTGCGCGCGCGGTATTCGCGCATCCGCTGGGCGGCCGACTTGGCCTTGCCGCTCGGCTTGGGCCCGGGTTTGCTGGCTTTCATGAACGCCTCTATCTGCGTAACGTTACGCAATCAGAATAGCGTAACGTTACGCAGATAGACAGGGTCTATGCTTAGAGCGGCGGGGCCGAGCGCAGCATCACCGACTTCAGCGCGAAGGCCGACTTGATGCCAGCCACGCCGGGAATGCAGGTCAGGGTATTGGTGAGGAACGCCTGGTAGGCGGCGAGATCCTTGACTACAACCCGCAGCATGTAGTCCGCATCGCCGGTCATCTGGAAACAGCTCATGACCTGCGGCGCATCGACGATGCGTTCCTCGAAGCGAGCGAGGTAGTCGCCGGTCTGCTTTTCCAGGGACACCGAGACGAACACGCTCATCGCCCCGGACAGGCGCTCCTCGTCGAGCCGGGCGAAGTAGCCCTGGATGTAGTGTTCCTCTTCCAGGCGGCGTACCCGGCGCAGCGTCGGCGTCAGCGACAGGCCGACCTTCTGGGCGAGATCGCGCCAGCTCAGGCGGCCGTCGTCGGCCAGGGCACGGAGGATTTTCAGGTCGATGCGGTCGAGTTCAGCCATGGTGCGTTGTTTCTCTTGTTAGCGATTCTTGTAGTTCAAACAACCCAATACTGCCGGAATACCTTAGTCAATTTGGAGCAAAAAACTAGCACCCGAAGCCTATACTGAAATTACAAAAACAAAACCCGAGGGCCTCACCATGAGTGACGTCACCCAGTACGACCGCGCCTGCCGTACCCCGGCATGCCTGCAACCCGCCCCCACCCACAGGACGGGAACCCGCCATCCGCCCAGTCCGCCGCTTCGAGCGCCGTTCGCCCGTTTCTGATCTCTCCAACCGTTTGGCCCGGACCGGGCCGGAGGCCTGTCATGAGTGATTACGAGCCGTTGCGTCTGCATGTCCCGGAGCCCACCGGGCGTCCTGGCTGCAAGACCGACTTTTCCTATCTGCACCTGTCCCCCGCCGGCGAGGTACGCAAGCCGCCGGTGGATGTCGAGCCCGCCGAGACCAGCGACCTGGCCTACAGCCTGGTACGTGTGCTCGACGACGACGGCCACGCCGTCGGTCCCTGGAATCCGCAGCTCAGCAACGAACAACTGCTGCGCGGCATGCGGGCGATGCTCAAGACCCGCCTGTTCGACGCGCGCATGCTCACCGCGCAACGGCAGAAAAAGCTTTCCTTCTATATGCAATGCCTCGGCGAGGAAGCCATCGCCACCGCCCACACCCTGGCCCTGCGCGACGGCGACATGTGCTTTCCGACCTATCGCCAGCAAGGCATCCTGATCACCCGCGAATACCCGCTGGTGGACATGATCTGCCAGCTTCTCTCCAACGAGGCCGACCCGCTCAAGGGCCGCCAGCTGCCGATCATGTACTCGAGCAAGGAGGCAGGTTTCTTCTCCATCTCCGGCAACCTCGCCACCCAGTTCATCCAGGCGGTCGGCTGGGGCATGGCCTCGGCGATCAAGGGCGACACGCGCATCGCCTCGGCCTGGATCGGCGACGGCGCCACCGCCGAGTCGGACTTCCACACCGCCCTCACCTTCGCCCATGTCTACCGCGCGCCGGTAATCCTCAACGTGGTCAACAACCAGTGGGCGATCTCCACCTTCCAGGCCATCGCCGGCGGCGAAGGCACCACCTTCGCCAACCGTGGCGTGGGCTGCGGGATCGCCTCGCTGCGGGTCGACGGCAATGACTTCCTGGCGGTCTACGCCGCCTCCGAGTGGGCCGCCGAGCGCGCCCGGCGCAACCTCGGGCCGAGCCTGATCGAATGGGTCACCTACCGCGCCGGCCCGCACTCGACTTCGGACGACCCGTCCAAGTACCGCCCCGCCGACGACTGGACCAACTTCCCGCTGGGCGACCCGATCGCCCGCCTGAAGCGGCACATGATCGGCCTCGGCATCTGGTCGGAGGAACAGCACGAAGCCACCCACAAGGCCCTCGAAGCCGAAGTACTGGCCGCGCAGAAACAGGCGGAGAGCCATGGCACCCTGATCGACGGCCGGGTGCCGAGCGCCGCCAGCATGTTCGAGGACGTCTATGCAGAACTGCCGGAGCACCTGCGCCGGCAACGCCAGGAGCTCGGGGTATGAATGCCATGAACCCGCAACACGAGAACGCCCAGACGGTCACCAGCATGACCATGATCCAGGCGCTGCGCTCGGCGATGGACATCATGCTCGAGCGCGACGACGACGTGGTGGTATTCGGCCAGGACGTCGGCTACTTCGGCGGCGTGTTCCGCTGCACCGAAGGCCTGCAGAAGAAATACGGCACCTCGCGGGTGTTCGATGCGCCGATCTCCGAGAGCGGCATCATCGGCGCCGCGGTCGGCATGGGTGCCTACGGCCTGCGCCCGGTGGTGGAGATCCAGTTCGCCGACTACGTCTACCCGGCCTCCGACCAGTTGATCTCCGAGGCGGCGCGCCTGCGCTATCGCTCGGCCGGCGACTTCATCGTGCCGATGACCGTACGCATGCCCTGTGGCGGCGGCATCTACGGCGGGCAAACGCACAGCCAGAGCCCGGAGGCGATGTTCACCCAGGTCTGCGGCCTGCGCACGGTGATGCCGTCCAACCCCTACGACGCCAAGGGCCTGCTGATCGCCTGCATCGAGAACGACGACCCGGTGATCTTCCTCGAGCCCAAGCGCCTCTACAACGGCCCGTTCGATGGCCACCACGACCGCCCGGTGACGCCCTGGTCCAAGCATCCGGCCAGCCAGGTGCCGGACGGCTACTACAAGGTGCCGCTGGACAAGGCGGCGATCGTCCGCCCCGGCGCGGCGCTGACCGTGCTGACCTACGGCACCATGGTCTACGTGGCCCAGGCCGCGGCCGACGAGACCGGCCTGGACGCCGAGATCATCGACCTGCGCAGCCTCTGGCCGCTGGACCTGGAAACCATCGTCGCCTCGGTGAAGAAGACCGGCCGCTGCGTCATCGCCCACGAGGCGACCCGCACCTGCGGGTTCGGCGCCGAGCTGATGTCGCTGGTGCAGGAGCACTGCTTCCACCACCTGGAGGCGCCGATCGAGCGCGTCACCGGTTGGGACACCCCCTACCCGCATGCCCAGGAGTGGGCGTATTTCCCCGGCCCCGCGCGCGTCGGCGCGGCATTCAAGCGTGTGATGGAGGTCTGAATGGGTACCCATGTGATCAAGATGCCGGACATCGGGGAAGGCATCGCCGAGGTCGAACTGGTGGAGTGGCATGTCCAGGTCGGCGACTCGGTCAATGAAGACCAGGTCCTCGCCGAGGTGATGACCGACAAGGCCACGGTGGAGATTCCCTCGCCGGTGGCCGGACGCATCCTCGCCCTCGGCGGCCAGCCGGGCCAGGTGATGGCGGTGGGCGGCGAACTGATCCGCCTGGAGGTGGAAGGCGCCGGCAACCTCGCCGAGAGTCCGGCCGCGGCGACGCCGGCCGCGCCCGTCGCCGCCACCCCGGAGAAACCGAAGGAAGCCCCGGTCGCGGCGCCGAAAGCCGCCGCCGAAGCGCCGCGCGCCTTGCGCGACAGCGAGGCGCCACGGCAGCGGCGCCAGCCCGGCGAACGCCCGCTGGCCTCCCCCGCGGTGCGCCAGCGCGCCCGCGACCTGGGCATCGAGTTGCAGTTCGTGCAGGGCAGCGGTCCCGCCGGACGCGTCCTCCACGAGGACCTCAATGCCTACCTGACCCAGGATGGCAGCGTCGCGCGCAGCGGCGGCGCCGCGCAGGGGTATGCCGAGCGACACGACGAACAGGCGGTGCCGGTGATCGGCCTGCGTCGCAAGATCGCCCAGAAGATGCAGGACGCCAAGCGACGCATCCCGCATTTCAGCTATGTCGAGGAAATCGACGTCACCGATCTGGAAGCCCTGCGCGCCCATCTCAACCAGAAATGGGGTGGCCAGCGCGGCAAGCTGACCCTGCTGCCGTTCCTGGTCCGCGCCATGGTCGTGGCGCTGCGCGACTTCCCGCAGTTGAACGCGCGCTACGACGACGAGGCCGAGGTGGTCACCCGCTACGGCGCGGTGCACGTCGGCATCGCCACCCAGAGCGACAACGGCCTGATGGTGCCGGTGCTGCGCCACGCCGAATCGCGCGACCTCTGGGGCAACGCCAGCGAAGTGGCGCGCCTGGCCGAAGCCGCACGCAGCGGCAAGGCGCAACGCCAGGAGCTGTCCGGCTCGACCATCACCCTGAGCAGCCTCGGCGTGCTCGGCGGGATCGTCAGCACACCGGTGATCAACCATCCGGAGGTGGCCATCGTCGGCGTCAACCGCATCGTCGAGCGACCGATGGTGGTCGGCGGCAACATCGTCGTGCGCAAGATGATGAACCTCTCCTCCTCCTTCGACCACCGGGTGGTCGACGGGATGGACGCGGCGGCCTTCATCCAGGCCGTGCGCGGCCTGCTCGAACATCCCGCCACCCTGTTCCTGGAGTAAGCGATGAGCCAGATCCTGAAGACTTCCCTGCTGATCGTCGGCGGCGGTCCCGGCGGCTACGTCGCGGCGATCCGTGCCGGGCAACTGGGCATTCCCACCGTACTGGTGGAGGGCGCCGCCCTCGGCGGCACCTGCCTGAACGTCGGCTGCATCCCGTCGAAGGCGCTGATCCACGCCGCCGAGGAATACCTCAAGGCCCGCCACTATGCCAGCCGGTCGGCGCTGGGCATCCAGGTACAGGCGCCGAGCATCGACATCGCCCGCACCGTGGAATGGAAGGACGCCATCGTCGACCGCCTCACCAGCGGCGTCGCCGCGCTGCTGAAGAAACACGGGGTCGATGTCGTCCAGGGCTGGGCGAGGATCCTCGACGGCAAAAGCGTGGCGGTCGAACTCGCCGGCGGCGGCAGCCAGCGCATCGAGTGCGAGCACCTGCTGCTGGCCGCCGGCTCGCAGAGCGTCGAGCTACCGATCCTGCCGCTGGGCGGCAAGGTGATCTCCTCCACCGAGGCGCTGGCGCCCGGCAGCCTGCCCAAGCGCCTGGTGGTGGTCGGCGGCGGCTACATCGGCCTGGAGCTGGGTACCGCCTACCGCAAGCTCGGCGTCGAGGTGGCGGTGGTGGAAGCGCAACCACGCATCCTGCCGGGCTACGACGAAGAACTGACCAAGCCGGTGGCCCAGGCCTTGCGCAGGCTGGGCGTCGAGCTGTACCTCGGGCACAGCCTGCTGGGCCCGAGCGAGAACGGCGTGCGGGTCCGCGACGGCGCCGGCGAGGAGCGCGAGATCGCCGCCGACCAGGTACTGGTGGCGGTCGGCCGCAAGCCGCGCAGCGAAGGCTGGAACCTGGAAAGCCTGGGCCTGGACATGAACGGCCGGGCGGTGAAGGTCGACGACCAGTGCCGCACCTCGATGCGCAATGTCTGGGCCATCGGCGATCTCGCCGGCGAGCCGATGCTCGCGCACCGGGCCATGGCCCAGGGCGAGATGGTCGCCGAGCTGATCGCCGGCAAGCGTCGCCAGTTCGCCCCGGTGGCGATCCCCGCGGTGTGCTTCACCGATCCGGAAGTGGTGGTCGCCGGGTTGTCCCCGGAGCAGGCGAAGGATGCCGGCCTGGACTGCCTGGTGGCGAGTTTCCCGTTCGCCGCCAACGGCCGCGCCATGACCCTGGAGGCCAACGAAGGCTTCGTCCGCGTGGTGGCGCGTCGCGACAACCACCTGGTCGTCGGCTGGCAGGCGGTGGGCAAGGCGGTCTCGGAACTGTCCACGGCCTTCGCCCAGTCGCTGGAGATGGGCGCCCGCCTGGAAGACATCGCCGGCACCATCCACGCCCATCCGACCCTCGGCGAAGCGGTCCAGGAAGCCGCCCTGCGCGCGCTGGGACACGCCCTGCACATCTGATTCCCGCGAACCTCGGTAGCCGGCCAACCACCGGCGCACATTACCCCCTTGCCCGTCGGGCAAGGGGGCTTTTTTCGTGGCCGCGAACCGGGTCGTCAGCAGGTCTCACCGCCCTGCGCGATCCCCCGCCCCTCACTCCGTCTCCAGCAACCCATGCCGCAAGCTCCCCGCCGCCAGGCGCTGGCGAATATCCTCGTCGATCCGCGGATCGTCCGGGCGGTACAGGCGCACCTGGCGGTAGGCGTTGATCCGGTTGATTTCCGCACCGAGGTACTCCCAGACCACCCGGCTGCATGCCGGGGTCCGCCGGTCACCGCTGGAAACGCCCATCTTCAGGCCGTTCAGGCGGGTGATACGGCTCTTGAAACTGGGAATGAGGATGGTCTGGCTCATCTCGTTGAGGGTCAGCGACTCGTAGTCGATCAGGAACACCCGGTCCTGCAACTGGAAGGCCGCGCCGAGGTAGCGGCAGCGCGCCCACTCCTCCGCCTGCACGTCGGTACTGCTGGTGCGCTCCTGGCGTTCCTGGCGCTCGAAGAGGAACACGCCGTCTTCCTCGTAGAGATGCACCAGGGAGAGCAGGATGCTGCCTGGCACCGACATGCAGTTGGCATATTCGAAGTAGTAGCCGCAGTAGCGGCTCAGGTCGCCGGCCTCGGCGCGCAGCGGTTGCAGCAGCCGCAACAGCGGGTCGTTGCTGGGCTGGCGCGGCTGGGCGCTGGTGCGGGCGCCGATCAGGCGGGCGAACTGCTCGGGCGGCAAGCCCAGCTCGTAGTCCTCGACGCCGAAGAAGTCGCCGATCCGCTTGCGGTTGTACGGCGTCGGCTGGCTCTGGCCGCTGAGGTACTTGTTGAACTGTGCGCGATTGATCGCCAATTGCCGGCAAACCTCGGAAATCGAGCGGTAATGGCTGCAAAGCAGCTTGAGATTGGCGCCCAGGTGCTCGGACATCGATGGCTCCAAAACTGATGCTATGGACGCGATTCTAGCATCAGGTCGCATCAAGCAGGAGCAACCCGCGAAATTGTAACCAGGTGCGTCATGGCCAACCATGCGCCGCGCACCAAGGCGCTGCCGCAGCGCACGCCGGTACCAGAATAAGAACCGAGGTAGACCTCCATGCTTGAAATGCTCAACGATTTCCTTTCCGGAAAAGTCCTCATCGTCCTGATCGTCGGCCTGGGTGCCTACTTCACGATCCGTTCGCGTTTCGTCCAGTTCCGCCACTTCGGCCACATGTTCGGCGTATTCAGGGAATCGCTGCGCGGCCAGGCCGGCCAGCTCAGTTCCTTCCAGGCCCTGATGCTGAGCCTCGCCGGCCGGGTCGGCGCCGGCAACATCGCCGGGGTCGGCATCGCCGTGACCCTCGGCGGTCCGGGGGCGGTGTTCTGGATGTGGGTCACCGCGCTGGTCGGCATGTCCAGCAGCTTCTTCGAATGCACCCTGGCCCAGGTCTACAAGCGCAGCGACGGCGACGGCCTGTATCGCGGCGGCCCGTCCTACTACATCCAGCACGGCCTGAAGCTGCGCTCGATGGCGGTGCTCTTCGCGGTACTCCTGCTGGTGACCTACGGCTTCGCCTTCAACGGCCTGCAGTCCTACACCGTCACCCATTCGCTGCAGAACGCCTTCGGCTTCGCCCCGCAGCACACCGGGATCGCCCTGGCGGTGCTGCTCGGCGTGGTCTTCATCGGCGGCATCAAGCGCATCGCCGCGGTCTCCGACCTGCTGGTGCCGATCAAGACCCTGGCCTACATCGGCGTCACCCTGTACGTCATCGCCAGCCAGATCGAGCACGTCCCGGCAATGCTGGAAACCATCGTCAAGAGCGCCTTCGGCCTAGACCCGGCGTTCGGCGGCCTGCTCGGCAGCGCCATCGTGATGGGCGTCAAGCGTGGCGTCTTCGCCAACGAGGCCGGCCTGGGCAGCGCGCCGAACGTCGCCGCGGTCGCCGCCGTGCGCCATCCGGCGGCACAGGGCGTGGTCCAGGCCTTCAGCGTGTTCCTCGACACCTTCGTGATCTGCACCTGCACCGCCCTGCTGATCCTGCTCTCGGGCTTCTACACCCCGGGCTTCGAAGGCGACGGCATCGTCCTCACCCAGAACTCCCTGGCCGCGGTGGTCGGCGACTGGGGCCGGGTGTTCGTCAGCGTGGCCCTGTCGCTGTTCGTCTTCACCTGCATCCTCTACAACTTCTACCTGGGCGAGAACAGCCTGCAGTTCCTCAGCCGCAACCGCCTGGTGCTGATCGGCTACCGCGCGCTGGTGCTGGCCCTGGTGGTCTGGGGCTCGGTGCAGGACCTGTCCACCGTGTTCGCCTTCGCCGACATCACCATGACCTGCCTGGCCTTCGTCAACCTGATGGCCCTGGCCCTGCTGTTCAAGGTCGGCCTGCGGGTGATGCGCGACTATGACGTGCAGCGCCGCGCCGGGATCAAGCAACCGGTGTTCGACTCGGCGCAGTTCGCCGACCTCGACCTGGACCGCGAAGCCTGGCCCGCCGGCCAGCGCGCCGAGCCCCCGGCGCAGGCGGACGCCGAGCCGCTGCCGAGCGGCAATCGCTGAGTCTCGCGCAGGCGCCCTCCCCCCGGAGCGGCGCCTGCGCCACAATGGTGTCCCCTCTTCGCACGTCCGGCGCGAAAAGGCCCGACACAAGGATTACGGATGCTCCCAGTCAAGAACCTCTTCGTGCTCTACACCGGCGGCACCATCGGCATGCTGCAGACCCCTCAGGGACTGGCTCCGGCCGGTGGCTTCGAAGCGCGCATGCGCGACCACCTGCAAAGCCTCGGCGACGCCCCGGACCTGCGCTGGCGCTTCGCCGAACTGCAACCGCCGCTGGACAGCGCCAACATGACCCAGGGCAACTGGCTGGCGATGCGCGACGCCATCGTCGCCGCGCTCGACGCCGGCCACGACGGCGTGCTGCTCCTGCACGGCACCGACACCCTGGCCTACAGCGCCGCGGCGCTGTCCTTCCTGCTCCTCGACCTGCCGATCCCGGTGCTGCTGACCGGCTCCATGCTGCCGGCCGGCGCGCCGGGCAGCGATGCCTGGGACAACCTGGTCGGCGCCCTGCGCGTCCTCCAGGAGGGCCACGCGCGCGGCGTACAGGTCTATTTCAACGATGCCCTGCTGCACGGCGCGCGAGTCAGCAAACTGCGCAGCGACGCGTTCGACGCCTTCGCCGAACTGCCACGACCGCGCCACGCCGAGCATGCGCCGGTGCCTGCGGCGCTCGGCTACCGCCAGCCGCGCCGGGAAGTGAACCTCGCCGTGCTGCCGCTCTATCCAGGGCTGCGCGCCGCGCACCTGCGCGGGCTGCTCGACAGCGGCGTGGAAGCGCTGCTGCTGGAATGCTATGGCAGCGGCACCGGCCCGTCCGACGACGAGGAGCTGCTGGCGCTGCTGCGCGAAGCCCACGCCCGCGGCGTGCTGCTCGCCGCGGTCAGCCAGTGCGCCTACGGCCAGGTCGAGTTCGGCGTCTACGCCGCCGGCAGCCGCCTGCGCGACGCCGGCCTGCTCTCGGCTGGCGGAATGACCCGCGAGGCGGCCCTGGGCAAGCTCTTCGGCCTGCTCGGCGCCGGCCTCGGACGCGACGAAGCGCAACGCTGGTTCGCCCTCGACCTGTGCGGCGAGAACGCCGACTGACCGCCCTGCGGCCGCCCGCCGGCGGCCGCTTCCTTCAGCCCTCCCCGCGATACGCGACAACGCCGGCGGCCCGCCCGTGCCCGGCGCCCATCGTCAAGCTTCAGCGAACAGTGTTTCCGGCCTTCCCCGGTTTATCCCCCGGCGGCGAGTCCACAGGATGTCGCCTTCCGCTGCCGGCCCCGCCGGCATCCGCCCACAAGGAGGAAACACCTGCATGTACGCCATCGCCGAAGACACCCTTCCCGCACGCGTATTGAAAGAACTGTTGCTCTATCGCCGCCGTTACCCCGAGCATCGCCAGAGCGCCAGCGAAGCGGACGAGATCCGCCGCATCGAACAGGTCCAGTTGCCGCGCATCGCCGCCTTCATCGAAGCCGGCGAGCCCATCGAATTCGTCCTGCCGGCGTTTCCGGCCAAGTCGCCGAACCCCGGCAAGGTCCTCGACAGCCGTCCGGACATGGCCGAGCGCCTGTCGCTGTCGTTCCTCAACCACCTGTGCCAGCGCATCCAGCTGTTCTATGCACCGGGCGCGAAGATCACCGTCTGCTCCGACGGCCGGGTGTTCGGCGACCTGGTGAGGATCGGCGATGCGCACATCAGCGCCTACCAGGATGCCTTGCGCCTGATGATCGAGGAGATCGGCGCCACCCATATCGGCGTGTTCAACCTGGAGGACGTACGCGCCTTCGAGGCCCAGCGCGACAACCACGAGCAGCTCCGCCAGTTGCTGATCGACGGCTACGCCGAGCCGCTGGAAAGCATCCGCGAGACCCTGCTGGCCAGCGAAGAAGGCCTGCTGCTGTACCGCGCCATCACCCGTTTCCTCTACGAGGACGGCCTGACCCCCGACTACCAGGGCTCGAAGACTGCCCTGCAACGCGACGCCAAGGAGCGCGCCTACGGGGTGATCCAGCGCAGCTGGGCCTGGGGCGCGCTGCTGGCCGACCAGTTCCCCCGCGCGATCCGCCTGTCCATCCATCCGCAGCCGGCGGACAGTCTGAAGTTCGGCATCCACATGATGCCGACCCGCGACGACTGGCTGACGCCCTGGCACGGCGTGGCGGTGAACACCGAGGACCGCTTCGTGCTGATGAAGCGCAGCGAGGTGCTGGAACTCGGCGGCGAGCTGGTGCAGATCAACGGCCAGCCCAGTCACTACCGCCTGCCGGCCAGGGCCGCCCGGCGCGCCGCCGTGGCCTGAGCCCGAGGAGCCAGACGATGAACGCCTATCTCAGCGATCAACCGGTACGTCTCTCGCCGCTGCGCGACGAACAGGGCAACCAGCCGCGCTTCGGCCTGCTGCTGGAGCCCGGCCGCCCCGGCATGCACGTCGGCGAGCTGCCGGCGCAGTGGCTCAAGGGCCTGGCTCGCAGCCACCACCTGCTGCTCCTGCGCGGCTTCGCCGCCTTCGCCGACGCCGAGAGCCTGACCCGCTACTGCCACGACTTCGGCGAAGTCATGCTGTGGCCGTTCGGCGCGGTGCTCGAGCTGGTGGAACAGGAAGGCGCCGAGGACCACATCTTCGCCAACAACTACGTGCCGCTGCACTGGGACGGCATGTACCTGGAGACGGTCCCGGAATTCCAGGTGTTCCACTGTGTCGACGCGCCCGGCGACAGCGACGGCGGCCGCACCACCTTCAGCTCGACCCCGGCGGCGCTGCAACTGGCCGACAGTAGCGAGCTGGAACTCTGGCGCCGCGCCAGCGGCCGGTACCAGCGCAGCGCGGCGCACTACAGCAGCCGCTCGGCGGCGCCGATAGTCGAGCGCCACCCGCGCCGCGAATTCCCCATCCTGCGTTTCTGCGAACCGCCGGTCGAGGGCGACGCCAGCTTCATCAACCCCTCCGAGTTCCACTACGACGGCATCGCCCCGGAACAGCGCGGCGAACTGCTCGCCAGCCTGCGCCGCTGCCTGTACCACCCACAGGCGCACTACGCCCACCGCTGGCGCAGCGACGACCTGGTGATCGCCGACAACCTGACCCTGTTGCACGGTCGCGAGGCCTTCGCCCACCGCGCGCCGCGCCACCTGCGGCGGGTGCATATCCACGCCGAGCCGGCGCTGCGCAACCCGCACCTGCAGCGCGACTGACCGCCCCGCCGGCCGTGCGCGCCACGGCCGGCGTCCCGACAAGGAACCAGCATGAGCCATTCCGTCCCCAACGCACTGATGACCGGCGCCGACTATCTCGACAGCCTGCGCGACGGTCGCCAGGTCTACCTCAACGGCGAACGGGTCGCCGACGTCACCCGGCACAGGGCGTTCCGCAACGCCTGCCGCAGCATCGCCGGGCTCTACGACGGCCTCCACGGCGAGCAGCGCGACGTCCTCACCCGGGTCGATGCCCAGGGCCGCCGCAGCCACCGCTTCTTCACCCCCGCGCAGAACGCCGAGGACCTGCTCGGCGCGCGCGAGGCGATCGGCTGCTGGTCGCGCATGACCTACGGCTTCATGGGGCGTACCCCGGACTACAAGGCGGCGTTCATGTCCGGGCTGGAGGCCGGCGCCGGCTTCTACGGCGACTACCGGCAGAACGCCTGCGCCTGGCACCGCGCCTTCGCCGACCGCGGGCTGTTCCTCAACCACGCGATCATCAATCCGCCGCTGGACCGCAGCAAGGCGATCCACGAGATGCGCGACGTGTTCGTCCACGTCGAACGCGAGACCGACCAGGGTATCGTCGTCAGCGGGGCGAAGATGCTCGCCACCGGCAGCGCCATCACCAACGCCACCTTCGTCGCCCCGGTCGCCTCGGCGCAGATGGAAGCCGGCAAGGCCGAGGACTTCGCCCTGGTGTTCTTCGCCCGCATGGACAACCCCGGCCTGCGCCTGATGTGCCGGCCATCCTACGAGGAGCGCGCGAGCAGTCCCTTCGACTATCCGCTGTCCAGCCGCTTCGACGAGAACGACAGCGTGCTGCTGTTCGACAAGGCGCTGATTCCCTGGGAGGACGTCCTGGTCTACCGCGACCTGCGCCGCGCCACCGGCTTCTATGCCGAGTCGGGCTTCGCCAACCTGTACAACTTCCAGTCCGGCATCCGCCTCGGGGTGAAGCTGGAGCTGATGATCGGCCTGCTTTCCCTCGGCGTGCGCGCCAATGGCACCCAGAGCTTCCGCGGGATACAGGCTGCCCTCGGCGAGCTGATCGCCCTGCAGCACCTGCTGCAGGCGCTGACCACCGCCATGGCCCGCGACCCGGAGCGCAACGCCGCCGGGTCGGCGGTGCCGCGCCTGGAGTACGCCAATGCCCTGCGCATCCAGGTGCCGCAGATCTGGAAGCGGGTCCGCGAGCTGCTGGAAAGCGCCCTCGGCGGCGCCCCGCTGGTCACCGTCTCGGGCGCCGCCGACCTGCGCGACGGCGAGGCGCGGCGGCTGGTGGACAGCTACTACCGCGGTGCCGAGCTGGAGCCGGAGCAGCGCCTGAAGCTGTTCAAGCTGATCTGGGACGCCACCGGCAGCGAGTTCGGCGCGCGCCACGCGGTCTATGAGAGCCATTATTCCGGCAATGCCGAGCAGATCCGCCTCGACTCGCTGGCCTGGGCCAGCCGTCGCGGGCACCTGGCCTACTGCGAGGCGATGGTCCAGCGCTGTATGGCCGACTACGACATCCACGGCTGGCTGCGGGGGCCCTGGCAGCATGACTGAGCGCAAACGCTGGCTGGCCGGCTGCCTCTCGGCCCTGCTTTCCCTGCCGCTGGCCGCCGCCGTGCCGGGCCCGGACGCGCCCGCCGACCTGGCGCGCGGCAAGGCGATGGCGCAGAAAATGTGCTCGCGCTGCCACGACGACGACGGCAACGGCGGGCCGCGGCCGAACCGCAGCTACCCGAAGCTCGCCGGGCTCGACCGGGAATACCTGTACAAGCAGATCTACGACCTCAAGACCCAGCGCCGGCGCAACCCGGCCACCAACGGCCGCGGCGAGGAGCTGAGCGCGGCGGACGTGGTCAACGTCTCCGCCTGGTTCGCCGCCCAGCGCATGAGTGCCGGCGAGCAGACCCTGGCCGACCCGAGGCAACGCGAACGCGGCCGCCAGCTCTTCGAGAACGGCCTGGCGCAGCGCGGCGTACCGCCCTGCGTCACCTGCCACGGGCCCGCCGCCCAGGGCCTGGCGGCGCTGAAGGCGCCGCGCCTGGCCGGGCAATGGGCGGAATACCTGGCAACCCAGTTGCACGGCTTCCGCGACGGCAAGCGCGGCAACAGCGCGACCATGCGCGCGGTCGCCGGCGGCCTGGAGGATAGCGACATCCAGGCGCTCGCCGGCTACCTGGGCAGCCTGGGGCCGTAGGGCGAATAACCGCTCGCGGTTATCCGCCGCCTATCCATGACGTCGGCGGCGGATAACGCCTGTGGCGTTATTCGCCCTACGCCAGTTGGAATGGCTTGCGACCGAGATGCTGCCGAAGCCCGATCCGTAGGGCGAATAACCGCTCGCGGTTATCCGCCGCCTATCCGTGACGTCGGCGGCGGATAACGCCTGTGGCGTTATTCGCCCTACAGCCCCCCCAGCACGGATGCCCAGCCTCATTCGCCCTGCGCCAGGCGGAACGGCTCGCGACCGAGATGCTCGCGCAGCGACTCGATGAACGCCCTGACCCGCACCGGCATGTAGCGCGCCGAGGGGTACAGGGCATAGATGCCGCCCTGCGGCAGGCGCCAACCGGGCAGCAGCCGGACCAGCCGTCCGCGGGCGATCTCGCGGGCTACCAGGAAGCTCGGCAGCACGCTGACGCCGGCACCGTCGAGCACCAGGCGGTACACCGCCAGGGTGTTGTTCGCCAGCAGGCGCCCTCGGGTCTGTACCGTGGCACGCTCGCGCTGGCGTTCGAAGGTCCAGATCCAGGGCGTGCTCAGGCGGGTATGGCCGATCCATTCGCAACGCGCCAGGTCGTGCGGCTGGAGCACCGGCGGCAGGCCGGCGAGGTATCCCGGCGTCGCCACGGCAACCTGCTGGAAGTCGCACAGCTTGCTGGCATGCAGGCCGGAGTCGCGCGGCCAGCCGATACGTACCGCGAGATCGATGCGCTGGCCGACCAGATCGCTGAACTGGTCATCGGCCAGCATTTCCACCTGGACCTTGGGAAACTGCCGGATGAACGCCGCGGAAACGCTGCTGATGTGCCACTTGACGAAGTCCTGCGGCGCGGTGATGCGCAACCGGCCACTGGGCTCGCCCTGCAGGTCGCGCACATCGGAGAGCGCGCCGTCCAGCTCGCCGAGCATGCGCTGGGCCACGCCGAACAGCAGTTCGCCGCGATCGGTAAGGGTCATGCGACGGGTGGTACGGGTCAGCAACTGGATCCCGAGGTCGGCCTCCAGGCGTCGCAACTGCTCGCTGAGTAGCGATTTCGACAAGCCCAGGGCCTCCGCCGCGGCGGTGAAGCTGTTGTGTTCGGCGACGGCGACGAAGGCATACAAGTGATTCAGGTTCAGATGATTCAATCGCTCCAGGGCGGCGCTCATCCTGTCATTCCTTAGCCGGGAAGTGGGTCCGGACGGGTCTTGTCGAAAAATCCTGCTGCGACGGAACGGCGGCATTCGACAGGACCCGCAACGATCGGTGAGCGTGATGACGCGACCGGGCGGTCAGGTCGTCGATAAAGACCGCCAGGCGCGCATAAGTTTCAGCGCGCCACCTTCGTTTTCCGATAAATGAGAACTGCTTCAGACGGTCGGCCGGGTGCTTTTCATGTCAGCGAAGCTCGCCTGATTGATCGCTTTCTACCGACAAAACCTTCTTAAAGTAGTTTCTCAAGTATTGGACAAACTTCCTTTTTATTTATGGAGATATGGCACATTCATTCCATTCGACATTAATAATTGCAAACCATCATTCGAAACGATTATTCGGTTTTCATGAACAACGTCCTGGCCTCATGCCTGGCTCGGCCCCGGTAGGCGTTTTTTTCCCGTTGACGGGCATCGGCCTTCTGGTATTTTCTGAAACCGGTTTCAACTCCTGGCATCCGCTGGCGAAGACCAGCCGGACACACCAATAAGAACAGCACCAAGAGGTACCAGGTCCGTGAATGGTTCAGTACTGCCCAGCCGTGGCCGCGTCACCATCAACCAGGTGGCCGAGGCCGCCGGCGTCTCCAAGGCCAGCGTGTCGCGCTATATCGGCGGCGACCGCCAGTTGCTCGCCGATGCCACCGCCCGGCGCATCGAGCGCGCCATCGACCAGCTCGACTACCGCCCCAACCAGATGGCCCGAGGCCTCAAGCGCGGGCGCACACGGCTGATCGGAATGCTGGTGGCGGACATCCTCAACCCCTACTCCGTGGCCGTCATGCATGGCGTGGAAACCGCCTGCCGCGAACACGGCTACAGCCTGGTGGTGTGCAATACCGACCGCGACGACGAGCAGGAGCGTCATCACCTGGCCGCCCTGCAGTCCTACAACGTCGAAGGACTGATCGTGAACACCCTCGGCCACCATCCCGGCGAATTGCGCGCCCTGCACCGCGAACTGCCGATGGTGCTGGTGGACCGCCAGTTGGCCGAGTTGGATACCGACCTGGTCGGCCTGGACAACGCCGACGCCGTCGAACAGGCCCTCGACCACCTGCAGCACCGCGGCTTCCGCGACATCCTGCTGGTCACCGAACCGCTCGACGGCACCAGCTCGCGGATCGAGCGGGTCCAGGCCTTCAATGCCTCCATCGGCCGGCGACCGGCGCTCAAGGGCCAGGTCCTGCAAACCGACGACTTCTTCCGCGACGGCCTGCGCGCCTTCCTTTCGGCCAGCGGCCCCGGGCCGAAGGCGCTGTTCACCTGCAACGGCGTCGCCACCCTCTGCGCCACCCGCCAACTGCGCGACCTCGGCTGCCGGCTGTTCGATGAGGTCGGCCTGCTGGCCCTGGACGAACTCGACTGGTACCCACTGGTGGGCAGCGGCATCACCGCCCTCGCCCAACCCACCGACGAAATCGGCCGCACCGCCTTCGAGCGCCTCCTGGCGCGACTCGAAGGCGACCGCGAGCCGGCGCGCCGGGTGACCTTCCCAGCGCAACTGATCGTTCGCGGCTCGACCCATCCACGCGGCTAGCGGCCCGCCGCCGGCGCGTTGCCGGCGGCTTTCGCACGGCTTGAAATGAAACCGGTTTCAGAGGATCGCCAATGTCCCTTCACCCCGTCTCCATCAGTCTTTCCAGCTATGGCGCGGACCTCGTTCGCAGTCGCGGCCAGGCCAGCTTCCTGCCCTTGCTGGCGATGGCCGGCGCGCAGCGCGTGGAACTGCGCGAGGAACTCTTCGCCGGCCCGCCGGATACCGAGGCGCTGACCGCCGCCATCCAGTTGCAGGGGCTGGAGTGCGTGTTCTCCTCACCCCTCGAGCTGTGGCGCGAAGACGGCCAGTTGAACCCCGAGCTGGAGCCGACCCTGCGCCGCGCCGAAGCTTGCGGAGCCGGATGGCTCAAGGTCTCGCTCGGCCTTCTGCCGGAACAGCCCGATCTCGCCGCCCTCGGCCGGCGCCTGGCGCGCCACGGCTTGCAACTGCTGGTGGAGAACGACCAGACGCCCCAGGGCGGCCGGATCGAGGTGCTGGAACGCTTCTTCCGCCTCGCCGAACGCCAGCAGCTGGACCTGGCGATGACCTTCGACATCGGCAACTGGCGCTGGCAGGAGCAGGCGGCCGACGAAGCCGCCCTGCGCCTTGGCCGCTATGTCGGCTACGTGCACTGCAAGGCGGTGATCCGCAACCGCGACGGCAAGCTGGTCGCGGTGCCGCCGTCGGCCGCCGACCTGCAGTACTGGCAGCGCCTGCTGCAGCATTTCCCGGAAGGCGTGGCGCGGGCCATCGAATACCCGCTGCAGGGCGACGACCTGCTCAGTCTCAGCCGCCGGCACATCGCCGCCCTCGCCCGCCTCGGCCAGCCCCAGGAGGAACGCCAGCATGGCTGACTTCGAGATCCTCTGCTTCGGCGAGACCATGGCCATGTTCGTCGCCGAACAGCCCGGCGAACTGGACCGGGTCGAGCAGTTCGGCAAGCGCATCGCCGGCGCCGACAGCAACGTCGCCATCGGCCTCGCCCGCCTCGGCTTCGCGGTGGCCTGGCTGAGCCGGGTCGGCGACGACTCGCTCGGCCGCTTCGTACTCGACAGCCTGACCCGCGAGGGCCTCGACTGCCGCTTCGTCGAGGTCGACGCGCAAGCGCCCACCGGGTTCCAGATGAAGTCCCGCGAGGTCGATGGTGCCGACCCGCGGGTCGAGTACTTCCGCCGCGGCTCGGCGGCCAGCCGGCTGGGCCTCGCCCATATCCGCGAAGAAATGCTCGGCGCCCGCCACCTGCACGCCACCGGCATTCCGCCGGCACTCTCGGCGAGTGCCTGCGAGCTGTCCCACGAACTGATGCGGCGCATGCGCGGCAGGGGCGCCAGCCTGTCCTTCGATCCCAACCTGCGGCCCTCGCTGTGGCCCAGCGAGCGCCGCATGATCGCCGAGATCAACGCCCTCGCCGCGCATGCCCACTGGGTCCTGCCGGGCCTGGAGGAAGGCCGCCTGCTCAGCGGCTGGCAGGAACCCGCGGATATCGCCGCGTTCTACCTGGACATGGGCGTCGACGCGGTGGCGATCAAGCTCGGCCCGAGCGGCGCCTACTATCGCGATGCCCACGGCGAAGGGCTGGTCCCCGGCGTGCCGGTGGCGACCGTGGTGGACACCGTGGGCGCCGGCGACGGCTTCGCGGTCGGGGTGGTCAGCGCGCTGCTGGAAGGCCTGCCGCTGCCCGACGCGGTGGCGCGCGGCAACTGGATCGGCAGCCGCGCGGTACAGGTCCGCGGCGACATGGAGGGGCTGCCGAAACGCAGCCAACTGCTCGACCGCGAGCGCCGCAGGAGCGCCTGAACCCGCCGCCCACGCGGCACCTGTTGCGACAAGAACAAGACAAGCTCAGGAGATACCCGACCATGACCATGCCTCGCCTCGCCAGCAGCCGCTGGTGGTACATCATGCCGATCGTTTTCGTCACCTACAGCCTGGCCTACCTGGACCGCGCCAACTACGGCTTCGCCGCCGCCTCCGGGATGGCCGACGACCTGCGGATCACTCCCGGGCTGTCCTCGCTGCTGGGCGCGCTGTTCTTCCTCGGTTACTTCTTCTTCCAGGTGCCGGGGGCGATCTACGCGGAAAAGCGCAGCGTCAAGAAGCTGATCTTCGTCAGCCTGATCCTCTGGGGCGGACTGGCCACCCTGACCGGGATGGTCGCCAACGTCTATCTGCTGATCGGCATCCGCTTCCTCCTCGGCGTGGTCGAGGCGGCGGTGATGCCAGCGATGCTGGTCTACCTCTGCCACTGGTTCACCCGCGCCGAGCGCTCGCGGGCGAACACCTTCCTGATCCTCGGCAACCCGGTGACCATCCTCTGGATGTCGGTGGTCTCCGGCTACCTGGTGGAGCATTTCAGCTGGCGCTGGATGTTCATCATCGAAGGCCTGCCGGCGGTGATCTGGGCCTTCATCTGGTGGCGCCTGGTGGATGACCGCCCGCGCCAGGCCGCCTGGCTGAGCGGCTCGGAAAAACGCGACCTGGAAGACGCCCTGGCCGCCGAGCAGCAGGGCATCAAGCCAGTGAAGAACTACCGCGAGGCGTTCCGTTCGCCAAAGGTCATCGTCCTCTCGCTGCAGTATTTCTGCTGGAGCATCGGTGTCTATGGCTTCGTCCTCTGGCTGCCGTCGATCCTCAAGCACGGCGCCAACATCGACATCATAGAAGCCGGCTGGCTGTCGGCGCTGCCCTACCTGGCGGCGGTGATCGCCATGCTCGGGGTGTCCTGGGCCTCGGACCGGTTGCAGAAACGCAAGCGTTTCGTCTGGCCGCCGCTGCTCATCGCGTCCATCGCCTTCTACGGTTCCTACGCCCTCGGCAGCGAGCACTTCTGGCTGTCCTACGCCCTGCTGGTGCTGGCCGGGGCCTGCATGTACGCGCCCTACGGACCGTTCTTCGCCATCGTCCCGGAAGTCCTCCCGGCCAACGTCGCCGGCGGCGCCATGGCGCTGATCAACAGCATGGGCGCGCTGGGCTCGTTCTCCGGCTCCTGGCTGGTCGGCTACCTGAACGGCATCACCGGCGGGCCCGGGGCTTCCTATCTGTTCATGAGCGGAGCGCTGCTGCTGTCGGTGCTGCTCACCGTGTTCCTCAACCCGCACGCCGACAAGCGCGAGCCCGATGCCGCCCGCGCGCACGCCTCGCGGCGGGCGGCGCCGGCCCACCCCTGACCGACTCCGGAGCATCCGATGAAGAAAGTGGTTCTCTACAAACGTCTCTCCGCGCCCCTGATGGAACGCCTGCGCGAACGGGTCGAGGTGCTCCTGGTCGAGGAGCCCGGCCGCGACGGCCTGGCCCGCCTGCGCGACGCCCTGCCCGAGGCCCACGGCCTGCTCGGCGCCAGCCTGCGCCTGGACGCCGGCCTGCTCGACCTGGCACCGCGACTGGAAGCCATCGCCAGCGTCTCGGTGGGCGTCGACAACTATGACATCGACTACCTCGACCGCCGCGGCATCCTCCTCAGCAATACCCCCGACGTGCTCACCGAGACCACCGCCGACACCGGCTTCGCGCTGATCCTGGCGACAGCCCGGCGGGTAGTGGAACTGGCCGGCTGGGTGCGCGCCGGGGAATGGAAGAAGAGCGTCGGCGCCGCCCAGTTCGGTACCGACGTGCATGGCAAGACCCTCGGTATCGTCGGCATGGGCCGCATCGGCGAGGCCCTGGCCCGGCGCGGGCACCACGGCTTCGGCATGCGCGTGCTGTACCACAGCCATAGCCCGAAGCCCCACGTCGAAGAACGCTACGCAGCGAGCTACCGCCCCCTCGACGCGCTGCTCGAGGAATCCGACTTCGTCTGCCTGACCCTGCCGCTGACCGCCGCCACCGAAGGCCTGATCGGTGCCGCGCAGTTCGCCCGGATGCGCCCGCAGGCGATCTTCATCAACATCTCCCGTGGCCGGGTGGTCGACGAGGCGGCCCTGATCGAGGCCCTGGCCCAGCGGCGGATCCGCGCCGCCGGCCTCGACGTGTTCGAGCGCGAGCCGCTGTCTCCCGACTCGCCGCTGCTGCGCCTGCCGAACGTGGTGGCCACTCCCCACATCGGCTCGGCCACCGAGGAAACCCGCGAAGCCATGGCCCGCTGCGCGGTAGACAACCTGCTGGCCGCCCTCGCCGGCGCGCGGCCGCTGAACCTGGTCAATCCTTCGGCCTGGGCGCGACGGCGAGGCGCCTGAAGGCCGCGCCGGGCCGACGCCCGGCGCGCCGTTCTGCTTCACTTGCCGGTATTGGCCTGCCTGAATCCTTGCTGAAACGTTTTTTCAACGTGACACATGAACTTATAATTAGCCTGCTAATCATTATCAGAAAGACGAAACCGTGATGATCCAGAGAGGACCCCACCATGCCCGATGACAAGGCCGTCAACGGCCGCCGCGACTTCCTGCGCAAGACCCTGACCGTGATCCCGGCGGTGACCCTGGCCGGCTATGGCGTCGGCCATGCCATGCAGACGCCCGCCGCCGAGCAGGACAAACCCCGCGAACGCTACCAGCCTCGCTTCTTCACCAACACCGAATGGGCTTTCGTCAACGCCGCGGTGGCGCGACTGATCCCCAGCGACGACAACGGCCCCGGCGCCATCGAGGCCGGGGTGCCGGAGTTCATCGACCGACAGATGGAAACCCCCTACGGGCACGGCGCACTCTGGTACATGCAGGGGCCGTTCGTCACCGACGCCGCGCCGGAGTTCGGCCATCAGTTGAAGCTGGTGCCACGCGACATCTACCGGGTCGGCATCGCCGCCCTGGAACGCTGGAGCAAGGCCAACCAGGGCAAGCCGTTCGCCGAGCTGGAGCCGTCGGCGCAGGACGACATCCTGCAACGCCTGGAAGCCGGCCAGATCGACCTGCAGGACCTGCCGGCCAAGCTGCTCTTCGGCCAGTTGCTGCAAAACACCCACGAAGGCTTCTTCTCCGATCCGCAGCACGGCGGCAATCGCGGCCTGGTGGGCTGGAAGCTGGTCGGTTTCCCCGGCGCCCGCGCCGACTTCATGGACTGGGCCGACCGCGGCGAGAAGTATCCCTTCCCGCCGGTGGCGATTTCCGGCGAGAGGGGTTGAACATGGCGACGACACTCAAACCGGTGGACGCGGTGGTGGTCGGCTTCGGCTGGACCGGAGCGATCCTGGCCAAGGAGCTGACCGAGGCCGGGCTCAACGTGGTGGCGCTGGAGCGCGGCGAGAACCGCGATACCTATCCCGACGGCGCCTACCCGAACACCCTCGACGAGCTGACCTACAACACACGCGGCAAGCTGTTCCAGAATCTCTCCAAGAGCACCGTGAGCATCCGCCACGGGATCAACGACACCGCGCTGCCCTACCGTCAGCTCTCCGCCTTCCTTCCCGGCGACGGCGTCGGTGGCGCCGGCCTGCACTGGTCCGGCGTGCATTTCCGGATCATGCCCGAGGAACTGCGCCTGCGCAGCCATTACGAGGAACGCTACGGCAAGAAATTCATCCCCGAAGGCATGACCATCCAGGACTACGGGGTCAGCTACGAAGAGCTGGAGCCGCACTTCGATTTCGCCGAGAAGGTCTTCGGCACCTCCGGCACCGCGCATACGGTCAAGGGCCAGGTGGTCGGCAAGGGCAATCCGTTCGCCGCCGACCGCTCGGACGACTTCCCGCTGCCGGCGCTGCGCCAGGTGTACTCCGCGCAACTGTTCCGCAAGGCCGCCGAGGAACTCGGCCTGCACCCCTACGACCTGCCGGCGGCCAACGCTTCGGGGCCCTGGACCAACCCCTACGGGGTGCAGATGGGGCCGTGCAACTTCTGCGGCTTCTGCAGCGGCTACGCCTGCTACATGTATTCCAAGGCCTCGCCGAACCTGAACATCCTGCCGGCGCTGCGCCAGACCCCGCTGTTCGAACTGCGCGCCAACTGCAACGTGCTCAAGGTCAACCTCGACAGCGACGGTAGGCAGGCCACCGGCGTGACCTACGTCGACGCCCAGGGGCGCGAGATCGTGCAGCCGGCGAAGCTGGTGATCATCAGCGCCTTCCAGTTCCACAACGTGCGCCTGCTGCTGCTCTCCGGCATCGGCAAGCCCTACGACCCGCGCACCGGCGAGGGCGTGGTGGGAAAGAACTTCGCCTACCAGAACATGGCCACCATCAAGGCGTTCTTCGACAAGGACGTGCATACCAACCCCTTCGTCGGCACCGGCGGTGGCGGCGTGGCGGTGGACGACTTCAACGCCGACAACTTCGACCACGGACCGCTGGGCTTCGTCGGCGGCTCGCCGATGTGGGTCAACCAGGCCGGCTCCAAGCCGATCGGCGGCCTCGCCGTGCCGCCCGGCACGCCGAGCTGGGGCAGCGGCTGGAAACAGGCGGTCAAGGACGCCTACACGCACACCGTGTCGATGGACGCCCACGGCAGCAACATGACCTACCGCGACAACTACCTCGACCTCGACCCGACCTACAAGGACGCCTACGGCCAGCCACTGCTGCGCATGACCTTCGACTGGAAGGACAACGAGATCCGCATGAGCCGCTACGTCACCGAGCACATGCGCAAGATCGCCGAAGCGATGAACCCGAAGGCCATCTCGGTGAGCGTCAAGAACTTCGGCGACCACTTCAATACACGGGTCTACCAGACCACCCACCTGCTCGGCGGGGCGATCATGGGCAGCGATCCGAAGACCAGCGTGCTCAACCGCTACCTGCAGAGCTGGGACGTGCACAACGTCTTCGTCATGGGCGCCTCGGCCTTCCCCCAGGGCACCGGCTACAACCCCACTGGGCTGGTGGCGGCGCTGGCCTACTGGTCGGCCAAGGCGATCCGCGAGCAATACCTGAAGAACCCCGGTCCGCTGGTGCAGGCATGAGGAGCGCAACGATGAAACCGACAGCCTTCCTCGCCCTCTCCGCCCTCGCCTGCGGCATCGCCCAGGCCGCCGCAGCGCCGGACCCGGCCCTGGTCAGGCAGGGTGAATACCTGGCCCGCGCCGGCGATTGCGTGGCCTGCCACACCGCCAGGGACGGCAAGCCGTTCGCCGGGGGCCTGCCGATGGAAACGCCGATCGGCGCGGTGTACTCGACCAACATCACCCCGGACCGCAAGACCGGCATCGGCGACTACAGCTTCGAGGACTTCGACCGTGCCGTGCGCCACGGCGTGGCCAGGTCCGGCGACACGCTCTACCCGGCGATGCCCTACCCGTCCTACGCGCGAGTCAGCGAAGCGGACATGCGCGCCCTCTACGCCTACTTCATGCATGGCGTGGAGCCGGTGGAGCAGCCCAACAAGGCCAGCGACATCCCCTGGCCGCTGTCGATGCGCTGGCCGCTGGCATTCTGGCGCTGGACCTTCGCTCCCGAGGTGAAGGACTTCCAGGCCGCCGCCGGGCAGGACCCGGTGCTGGCGCGCGGCGCCTACCTGGTCGAAGGCCTTGGCCACTGTGGCGCCTGCCATACCCCGCGTGGGCTGGGCATGCAGGAGAAGGCCCTGGCGGCGAGCGATGGCGCGGCCTACCTGTCCGGCAGCGCGCCGCTGGAGAACTGGATCGCCAAGAGCCTGCGCGGCGACCACCGGACCGGACTGGGCAGCTGGAGCGAAGCCGACCTGGTCAGCTTCCTGCGTACCGGCCGCAGCGAGCGCAGCGCAGTGTTCGGCGGCATGTCCGACGTGGTGGTGCACAGCATGCAGTACATGACCGACGCCGACCTCACCGCCATCGCCCGCTACCTCAAGTCGCTGCCGCCGGCGGACCCCGCCGACCAGCCGCACGTCTACGACGAGAGCGTAGCCCAGGCACTGTTCCACGGCGACGACAGCAAGACCGGCGCGGCGCTCTACGTCGACAACTGCGGGGCCTGCCACCGCACCGACGGCAAGGGCTATGCGCGGGTCTTCCCGGCCCTGGCCGGCAACCCGGTAGTGACCGGCAGCGACCCGACCTCCCTGGTGCACATCGTGCTCAAGGGCGGCACCCTGCCGGCCACCCACCAGGCACCGTCGAGCTTCACCATGCCGCCGTTCGGCTGGCGGATGAACGACCAGGAGATCGCCGACGTGGTCAACTTCATCCGCACCAGCTGGGGCAACCAGGCGCCAAGCGTCAGCGTCGACGAGGTCAGGCGCCTGCGCAAGGACACCGGCGCGGCGGCGGTGGGCGACATTCCGCCGCCGGGACCGGCCGCGGCGGATCGCGGCTGAGCGCCAGGCCTGCCATTCCAGCCCCTCTCCCGCTCGCGGGAGAGGGTTGCCATACCAGGCACGGCCACCCCTTCACTCATCTCCCAATCGCACATGCCGCCCCAGCTCGTCGAACAACGCGACCACCGAGCGCAACGCCCGGCAGTCCGGACGGGTCAGCAGCCACAGGGCGCTGGCGCAGCCCTCGAGGTCGGCGTCCAGTACCCGCAGGCCGTCGCCGTCGCGTAGCAGGTAGGCAGGGATCGCCGCCAGGCCGAGGCCGGCGCGGGCCATCTCGGCGACCGCCAGCACGCCGTTGCAGCGGTAGGCCGGCAGCACCCCGGGATAGTGTCGACGACGCCAGACCACGCTCGGGTGGTCGGGAAGAAAATCGTCCGGGGCGATCCAGTGCAGCATGGCGGGCTCCGTCGCGTCGCGGCCCTCCAGGTAGCGTTCGCTGGCGCAGAGCACGTAGCGCACCTCGCCGAGGTTGCGCCCGACCAGGTGTTCCGGCGGCGTGCGGGTCATGCGCAGGGCGATGTCGGCGTCGCGCCGGCTGAGGTTGGCAAAGTCGTTGGAGGTCGCCAGCTCCAGTTGCAGGGCCGGATAGCCAGGCATGAAGCGCGCCAGCGCCGGCAGCAGCAGGCCATGCAGGACGGCGTCGGAGCAGGTCATGCGCACGGTACCGCTGAGCACCTCGCGCTCCAGTTCGAGGCCGATGCGCGCCGCCTCCAGCGCCTGCTCCGCCAGTTCCGCCTGCTGCGCCAGACGGCGGGCGGTCTGGTTCGCCAGGTAGCCGCTGCGGCTTTTGTCGAACAATGCCTTGCCGAGGTTCTTCTCCAGCCGGCGGATGGCCCGGAAGACCGTCGACACATCGACCCTGAGCAACTCTGCGGCCCGCGCCAGGCTGCCGCCGCGAACCAGGGCGAGGACCAGGGCAAGATCGGCATGGTCCAGGCGATATTGCAGCGGTGCATTCATCTTTTGCATTGGCGCCGATATCGAGTGCGGAAACGCAACTATAGAGTGAGCGCCAGGGCCCGCCAACCGGCGTGGCGAAACTGGAGCGAAAACGGATGTCCACCCCTCCCGCGGCGCCGCTGCGCATTGCCCTGGTCGGCGACCACGACCCGCACATCACCGCCCACCGGGCGATTCCCCTGGCCCTGCGCCTGGCCGGCGAGGCACTCGGCCTGGAGATCGCATTCGACTGGCTGGCCAGCGACCGCCTGCCCGCCGAGCCGGCGCTGGAGCGCTATGACGGGTTCTGGTGCGTGCCGGGCAGCCCCTATCGCGACGCCGACGCGGTGCTGCGCCTGATCGCCCATGCCCGGGGCCGGCGCCGGCCGTTCCTCGGTACCTGCGCCGGCTTCCAGCACACGATCCTCGAGTTCGCCCGCAACGCCCTCGGCTGGCAGGCGGCGACCCATGGTGAGGAGCATCCGCACAGCGACCAAGCGGTGATCGCCGCCCTGCCCTGCGCTCTGCTCGAAGCCCGCGAGGAAGTCCGCCTGCTGCGCGGCTCGCGCCTGGCCCTGGCGTATGCCGCCGACTGGATCGAGGCGGACTACCATTGCCGCTACGCAATCGCCCCGCGCTTCGCCGCGGAACTTACCGGCGGCGCACTGCGGGCCAGCGCCTGGAGCGCCGACGGAGCGATCCGCGCGGTGGAGCTGGAACAGCATCCGTTCTTCGTCGCCACCCTGTTCCAACCCGAGCGGGCAGCCCTGGCCGGCGTCCTGCCGCCACTGCCGAAGGCATTCGTCGAGGCGTGCCGGACGCAGCGCCGCGACCACCCCCGGCGCGGCCCGACACCTTATTACGCAGTGATCTTCAGCTCCCATCGCAGCGCCGTCGACGACGGCTACGCCGAAGCGGCCGAGCGCATGCTGGAACTGGCCAGCCGCCAGCCGGGCTATCTCGGCGTGGAGTCGGTCCGCGGCGCCGACGGTTTCGGCATCACCGTCTCCTACTGGGACAGCGAGGCGGCGATCCGTGCCTGGAGCCGCCACGCGGAGCACCGCGACGCCCAGGCGCGCGGCCGGCGCGACTGGTACGCCGGTTTCAGCACGCGGATCGCCCGGGTCGAACGCGAATACGCCTTCCCGGCTCAGCCGGACACCGCGCAGTCTCCGGCCTCGTCCTGAGCCAGCACCCGGAAGCAGGCCAGGGCCAGCAGCCAGGCCAGCCAGCCGGCGCCGACCGCGACGAGGAAACCGCTGGCGGCGCCGTAGCGCTCCACCACCCAACCGGCCAGCGCCGAGCCCAAGGCCATGCCGATGCCCAGCCCGGTGATGGCCCAGGTCAGGCCTTCGGTGAGGCGCGCCGGGTCCACCGCGCGCTCGACCAGGCCCATGGCCAGGATCATCGTCGGCGCCACGCTGAAGCCGGCCACCAGCACGGTCAGGGCAAGCGCAAGGATGCTCTCCACCCCTAGCAGCGGCATCAGGCTCAGGGCCATCAGCGTAACCATGCAGAGCAGTTGCCGGGAAAGCGCCAGGCGCCAGCGCAGCAGCCCGAACAGCAATCCCGCGAGACATGAGCCGACGGCATAGACCGACAACACCAGGCTTGCCGCAGCCTTGTTGCCGTGCGCCTCGGCGAAGGCCACGCTGACCACTTCCACCGCGCCGAAGATCACCCCGATGGCGGCCAGCACCAGCGCCAGCACGCGTACCGCCGGATAGGCCAGCGCGCTGCCGGCGCGGCGCCGCGGATGGACATGCAGCGGCGGTTCGGTGCCGCGTTGCAGGCTGAACAGGCTCACCCCGGCGACCAGGAACAGCGTCGCCAGCAGCGGCCCCGCCTCGGCGAACCAGCCGACGCTGAGGCTCACCGCCAGCACCGGCCCGATGATGTAGCACACCTCGTCCATCACCGATTCGAAGGAAAACGCCGTGTGCAGCTTCGGCGAGCCCCGGTACAGCTCGGTCCAGCGCGCCCGTACCATGGCCGGCATGCTCGGCATCGCCCCGGCGAGCAAGGCGAACAGGTAGAGCCAGGCATTCGGCGCTCGATAGTGCGTACACAGCAACAGCGAGCTCATCGCCAGGGCGCTGGCCAGCGCGGCCGGGAGCAGCACCCGGCCCTGGCCGAAGCGGTCCACCAGGCGCGATACCTGCGGCGCGAGCAAGGCATTGCAGAACACGAAGGTGGCCGCCACGGTACCGGCCAGCCAGTAGTCGGCATGCACCTGGGAAAGCATGGTGACGATGCCCAGGCCGGTCATCGACAGGGGCATCCGCGCCAGCAGGCCGGCGGCTGAAAAGCCCTTGGCGCCGGGCGCGGCGAACAGTTCGAGATAGGGGTTGCTCATGGAAAGCCTCGGCTGGCCGGCTCCAGCGGAACCGGCGACGACGGGAGAAGACGAAATTCACATACGCTGCGTATGTCAAAAATCATGGAGACATACGCAGCGTATGTCAATTATCCTGAAGCCCCTTCGCCACCCGGAGACCTCGCATGGCCCGCAAGCCTCGCGCCGAGATGATCGAGGAAACCCGCGCCAAGCTGATCGACGCCGCGCGCCGAGCGTTCGCCGACAACGGCTACGCCGGCGCCTCGATGGACGAACTGACCGCCAGCGCCGGCCTCACCCGCGGCGCGCTGTATCACCACTTCGGCGACAAGAAAGGCCTGCTGGCCGCGGTGGTGCAGCAGATCGACGACGAGATGAATCTTCGCCTCGGCGCCATCCTGGCTGCCGGCGAGGACCTCTGGAGCGGCTTCCGTGCCTACAACCGGGCCTACCTGGAAATGGCCCTGGAAGCGGAAATCCAGCGCATCGTCCTGCGCGATGCCCCGGCCATCCTCGGCAGCCCCAGCAGCGAGGCCAGCCAACTGCGCTGCCTAAGCTCGATGACCGGGCAACTGCGCGAACTGATGGACAGCGGGCGCGTCCGCCGCACCGACGCCGAGGCCCTGGCCTGGCTGCTCAACGGCGCGCTGGTGGACGCCGCCCTGCGTATCGCCAACGCCGAACACCCGCCGGAGAGCCTGGCCAGGGCCTGCCAGGCCCTGGACGTGCTGCTCGACGGCCTGCTCATGGAGTGAAAAGCCAATGGACTACCGCATCAGAACCAGCCGCGACGAGGACGCCGCGCTGCTCCCGGCCATCGAGCGCTCAGCCGGGGAAAGCTTCCGCCTGCTGCCCGAGCTGGCCTGGATCGCCGACGCCGGGGTCGCCGGGGTGGACTTCCATCGCCGCCTGATCGAGCGCGGCAGCCACTGGCTGGCGGAAGACGCCGATGGCCAGCCGGTCGGTTTCCTCGCCGCCGAACGCTGCGCCGACGAGTTGCACATCGCCGAGTTGTCCATCGCCCAGGCCCACCAGCAACAGGGCCTGGGCCGCCGCCTGCTGGAGCGCGCGGTGACCTACGCCCACGCCAGCCACTGCCGGGCGCTGACCCTGACGACCTTCTGCGACGTGCCCTGGAACGCGCCGTTCTACGCACGCCTGGGCTTCCAGCGGCTGACCTGGCAGGAAGCCGGCGAGCGCTTGCGCGCGATCCTCGGCCACGAGCAGGAGATCGGCTTCGCCGCCGACAGCCGCTGCGCGATGCGCCTGGTGCTCTAGACGGCGGCAAAGGGCTTGACCGGCGGGTGGCGGGTGACGGTACAGTTGCCAACTGCAACAGGATGTTTCAGCACTGCCCCGGACGGGCTTCCGCTCTCCCTCTTCCCCAGTGTGCCCTTGCATGAGCAGTCAACGCCGAAACTACCGCTTCATCCTTGTCGTCACCCTGTTCGTCCTCGCCTCCCTGGCCGTCTCCGGACGGTTGGTCTATCTCCAGGTCCACGACCACGAATTCCTCGCCGACCAGGGCGACCTTCGCTCGATCCGCGACCTGCCGATCCCGGTCACCCGCGGCATGATCACCGACCGCAACGGCGAGCCGCTGGCGGTATCCACCGAAGTCGCGTCGATCTGGTGCAACCCCAGGGAAATGGCCGCCCACCTCGACGAGGTGCCGCGCCTGGCTGGCGCCCTGCACCGCCCCGCGGCGCCGCTGCTGGCCCAGCTCCAGGCCAACCCGAACAAGCGCTTCCTCTACCTCGAGCGCGGCCTGTCGCCGATCGAGGCCAGCGAGGTGATGGCCCTGGGCATAACGGGGGTACACCAGATCAAGGAATACAAGCGTTTCTACCCCAGTTCCGAGCTGACCGCGCAGTTGATCGGCCTGGTCAACATCGACGGCCGCGGCCAGGAAGGCACCGAACTGGGCTTCAACGACTGGCTGAGCGGCAAGGACGGGGTACGCGAGGTGGCGATCAACCCGCGCGGCTCGCTGGTCAACAGCATCAAGGTGCTGAAGACGCCCAAGGCCAGCCAGGACGTGGCCCTCAGCATCGACCTGCGACTACAGTTCATCGCCTACAAGGCGCTGGAAAAGGCCGTGCTCAAGTTCGGCGCGCACTCCGGCTCGGCGGTCCTGGTGAACCCGAAGAGCGGGCAGATCCTGGCGATGGCCAACTTCCCCTCCTACAACCCGAACAACCGCGCCAGCTTCGCCCCGGCCTTCATGCGCAACCGCACCCTCACCGATACCTTCGAGCCGGGCTCGGTGATCAAGCCGTTCAGCATGTCGGCGGCGCTGGCCTCCGGCAAGTTCGACGAGAACAGTCAAGTCAGCGTGGCACCGGGCTGGATGACCATCGACGGGCACACCATCCACGACGTCGCCCGGCGCGACGTACTGACCATGACCGGGGTACTGATCAACTCCTCGAACATCGGCATGAGCAAGGTCGCCCTGCAGATCGGGCCCAAGCCGATCCTCGAACAGCTCGGCCGGGTCGGTTTCGGCGCGCCGCTGTCGCTGGGCTTCCCCGGCGAGAACCCGGGCTACCTGCCGTTCCACGAGAAATGGTCGAACATCGCCACCGCCAGCATGTCGTTCGGCTACAGCCTGGCGGTGAACACCGCCGAGCTGGCCCAGGCCTACTCGGTGTTCGCCAACGACGGCAAGCTGGTGCCGCTCAGCCTGCTCCGCGACAACCCGCAGAACCAGGTGCGCCAGGCGATGGACCCGCAGATCGCACGGCGCATCCGGGCGATGCTGCAAACCGTGGTGGAAGACCCGAAGGGCGTGGTCCGCGCCCGCGTGCCGGGCTACCACGTGGCGGGCAAGAGCGGCACCGCGCGCAAAGCCTCGGGCCGGGGCTACGCGGACAAGTCCTACCGTTCGCTGTTCGTCGGCATGGCGCCGGCGTCCGACCCGCAACTGGTGCTGGCGGTGATGATCGATTCGCCGACCAGGATCGGCTACTTCGGCGGCCTGGTCTCGGCGCCCACCTTCAGCGACATCATGGCCGGATCGCTACGCGCCCTGGCGATCCCGCCGGACAACCTGCAGGACAGCCCGGCCGTCGCCGACCGCCAGCACCACGGCTGACCGCTGCCTAGCCGTCGTGCTCGCGGCCCTCGGCGTCCAGCCAGTGCGCTCCCGGCCCCTCGGCGGAAAGCTGGTCGCCGGGGTTGCGCAACGGGCAGGCCTGGAGCGACAGGCAGCCGCAACCGATGCAGCCGTCCAGTTGGTCGCGCAACAGCAGCAGCTTGTCGATGCGCTCGGTGAGATCCTCCTTCCACTGCGCCGACAGGCGCGCCCAGTCCGCCGCGCTAGGGCTGCGCCCCGCCGGCAGGGTCTGCAGGGCGCGAGCGATCTCCGCGAGGGGAATGCCGACCCGCTGGGCGACCTTGATCACCACCACCCGGCGTAGCGTCTCGCGACTGAAGCGCCGCTGGTTGCCGGCGTTGCGCTGGCTGCTGATCAGCCCCTTGGTTTCGTAGAAATGCAGGGCGGAGACCGCCACGCCGGCACGCCTGGCCAGTTCGCCGACGCTCAGTTCACGAGATGCGCAGGAATTCTTCATGATTGGCTTGACCTCAAGTTTGCTTGAGGTTTTACCCTGGGCCGGCCCTCGACACAAGTCACCCGGAGTAACCCGCCATGCTCATCCCCTCCTCCTACTGCTGCACCGACGATCAGTGCCCGGCCGCTAGCGAGCGGTCGCCGTGCTACGCGCAACTCATCGATATCGAGGTGGAACCCGCCAGCCAGTTGTCGCTGGCGCTGGAACAGAACGCGCACCTGCAACGCCTGGAACGCTGCTTCAGGAACTGCCCGGGCTACCTGTCCGCCAGCCTGCACCCCAGCGAGGACGGCCAGCACGTGCTGAACTACACCTGCTGGCGTTCACGCGAGGACTGCGAACGCGCCTGGCAGGCCCGGGAGGACGCGCAAGGCCCGCTGAGCGCGGGCGTCTGGCGGCTGGGGGCGAAAAGCGTGCGTTTCGAGACCTTCCTGGTCGACGCCGAGGGCTGCTGAGCCCGCCGGCGCCGACGGCCCGTCTCAGAAGGACTTCTGCAGGGAGGCCATGTCGATCACGAAGCGATACTTCACGTCGCTGGCCAGCATCCGCTCGTAGGCCTGGTTGATCTGCTGGATCTCGATCATCTCGATGTCGCAGGCGATCCCGTGGGCCGCGCAGAAATCCAGCATTTCCTGGGTCTCGGCGATGCCGCCGATGGCCGAGCCGGCGATCGAGCGGCGTCCCATCACCAGTTGCGCACCGTGCACCGCCGGCTCCAGCGGCTCGAGCAGGCCGACCAGTACGAGGGTGCCGTCGCGCTTGAGGGTCGCCAGATAGGGATTGAGGTCGTGCTGGTGCGGCACGGTGTCCAGGATCAGGTCGAAGCGTCCGGCGACGGCGGCCATCCGCTGTGGGTCGGTGGAAAGGATCACCTGGTCGGCGCCGAGCCGCCGCGCTTCCTCTTCCTTGCCCGGCGAGCGGGTGAACAGGGCCACCTCGGCACCGAGCGCTCTGGCGAACTTCAGGCCCATGTGACCGAGGCCGCCCAGGCCGACCACCGCCACCCGGCTGCCGGGACCGACCTTCCAGTGACGCAGTGGCGAGTAGGACGTGATCCCGGCGCACAGCAGCGGCGCCGCCGCCTTCGGATCGAGCCCCTGGGGAATGCGCAGGACGAACCTGGCCGAGACCACGATGCGCTCCGAGTAGCCGCCGAAGGTCGGCAGGCCGTCGTGGCGGTCGCGGCCGTTGTAGGTCAGGGTCGGGTATTCCGCGCAATACTGCTCCAGGCCCTCGGAGCAGGCGGCGCAGTGCCGGCAGGAGTCGACCATGCAGCCGACGCCGACCAGTTCGCCGACCGCGAAACCGCTCACCGCCTCGCCGACGCTGGCGACCCGGCCGATGATCTCGTGGCCCGGCACCAGCGGGTACAGGCTGTTGTGCCATTCGTTGCGCGCCTGATGGAGGTCCGAGTGGCAGACGCCGCAGTAGAGGATGTCGATCACCAGGTCGTCGGCGCGCGGCGCGCGGCGTTCGAAGCGATGGGCGGTCAGCGGGGTGCTGGCGGACTGGGCGGCGTAGCCGCGGATCTGTAGGGTCATCGGTGTGTCCTCTTCGCAGGATGGCGGGCCGCGACGGCTTGCTGGCGGCGGTCCGTTCGGGGGGCAATTGTTCGCCGGATGGGCGCCGCCGCAGAATGTCCATTCCTGTCGAAGCCTTGCCCATTCGTGCCGATGTTGCGTGCCGCCACTGCCCAGGCGCGCACGGGGTTGCTACGTTTGCCTCCCCTCCTGGAGAAACAGCCAAGGCATGAGCACTACTTCCACCGACATGGCGTCGCTGATCGCCACCCTGCAAGACGAACCGGGTTTCGACGCCACCCGCATCCCCGGGGTTCGCCTGATGCGCGCCGAACAGGCCTATCCGCGCAGCCCGGTGTTCTATGAGCCGCGCATCTGCATCCTCGCCCAGGGCCAGAAGATCGGTTTCCTCGGCGGCGAAACCTACCGCTACGACGCCGAACGCTACCTGGTGATGTCGGTGCCCCTGCCGTTCGAATGCGAAACCCACGCCTCCGCCGCCGAACCCTTGCTGGGAGTGAGCGTCGACGTGGATATCGGCACCTTGAAGGAACTGCTGCTACAGATGGAAGAGGCTCCCGGCAGCGACGACGACAATGAGCTGGCACCCAGCGCGCCGATGGCTTCGGTACCGCTGGACGCGGGGATGGCCGATGCGGTGATGCGCCTGCTGGGCTGCCTGCAGAGCCCGCTGGACAGCCATATCCTCGGCCCGCAACTGGTCCGCGAGATCATCTTCCGCGCCCTGCGCAGCGAGCAGGGCAACGCCCTGCGTGCGGTGGCCGGCCGGCACAGCGGCTACGGGCGCATGGCCAGGGCCCTGCGGCGCATCCACACCGACTACGCCAGTGCGCTGGACATCGACACCCTGGCTCGCGAGGCGAACATGAGCGTGTCGACCTTCCACCACAACTTCAAGGCGATGACCTTCACCTCGCCCCTCCAGTACCTGAAGAGCGTGCGCCTGTACAAGGCCTGGAGCCTGATGGTGCAGGACGGGCTGAACGCCAGTACCGCCGCCAACCAGGTCGGCTACGAGAGTCCCTCGCAGTTCAGCCGCGAGTTCAAGCGCTACTTCGGGCGCACGCCGAGCGAGGAAGTCCAGGCCGCCCGCCGCTAGCCGGCGGGAGCGGGGGCGCTTGCAATACATACGGATATCCGTATATTCAGCTTTCCATATATCCAGGAAGGCCCAGCGATGCCCAGCCCCGCCGAAGTGTTCAAGTGCCTGGCCGACGAGACGCGCGTTCGCGCCACCCTGCTGATCGTCGACCAGGGCGAACTGTGCGTCTGCGAACTGATGTGCGCCCTCGCCGACAGCCAGCCGAAGATCAGCCGCCACCTGGCCCAGTTGCGCAGTGCCGGGCTGCTCCTCGACCGTCGCCAGGGCCAGTGGGTGTATTACCGCCTGAACCCTACGCTGCCGGCCTGGATCCACGAAGTCCTGCAAGTGACCCTGCGGGCCAACGGCGACTGGCTGCAAGCCGACGCAGCGCGCCTGCGCGACATGGACGGCCGCCCGCAGCGCGCCTCCGCCTGCTGCCAATAGCGCGAGCCGCCCCATGCTGATCGCCTTCGCCATCTTCCTGTTCACCCTGGTCCTGGTCATCTGGCAGCCCAGGGGCCTCGGCATCGGCTGGAGCGCCAGCATCGGCGCCCTGCTCGCCCTGGCGCTGGGCAGCGTCGCGCCGGGCGACATCCCGACCGTCTGGAACATCGTCTGGAATGCCACCGCCACCTTCATCGCGGTGATCGTCATCAGCCTGCTGCTGGACGAGGCCGGCTTCTTCGAATGGGCCGCGCTGCACGTCGCGCGCTGGGCTGGCGGCGACGGCCGGCGCCTGTTCGCCTTCTGCGTGCTGCTCGGCGCGGCGGTCTCGGCGCTGTTCGCCAACGACGGCGCGGCGCTGATCCTCACGCCCATCGTGATGTCGATGCTGCTGGCCCTGCGCTTCAGCCCGGCGGCGACCCTGGCCTTCGTCATGGCGGCGGGCTTCATCGCCGACAGCGCCAGCCTGCCGCTGGTGGTCTCGAACCTGGTGAACATCGTCTCGGCCGACTACTTCGGGCTCGGCTTCGGCGAGTACGCCGCGGTCATGCTGCCGGTAAACCTGGTGAGCGTCGCGACCTCCCTGCTGGTGCTGTTCCTCTATTTCCGCCGCGACCTGCCGCCGGTCTATGCGCTGGAGCAATTGAAGCCGCCGCGGGCGGCGATCCGCGACCGCGCGACCTTCGTCGTCGGTGGCTGGATGCTGCTGGTCCTGCTCGCCGGGCTGTTCGCCCTGGAGCCGCTGGGCGTCCCCGTCAGCGCGGTGGCCGCGGCCTGTGCGGCGCTGCTGCTGGCGGTGGCCGGGCGCGGGCGGGTGATCTCGACCCGGCGGGTGCTGCGCGAAGCGCCCTGGCAGATCGTGGTCTTCTCGCTGGGCATGTACCTGGTGGTCTACGGCCTGAAGAACGCCGGTCTCACCGACCTCCTGGCGCAGCTCCTGAACCGCCTGGCCGAGCACGGCGTATGGGCGGCCGCGCTGGGTACCGGACTGCTTTCCGCCGCCCTCTCGTCGGTAATGAACAACATGCCCAGCGTGCTGCTCGGCGCCCTGTCGATCCAGGCCAGCGACACCGCCGGCGCGGTGCGCGAAGCGATGATCTACGCCAACGTCATCGGCTGCGACCTGGGTCCGAAGATCACCCCTATCGGCAGCCTGGCGACGCTGCTCTGGCTGCACGTGCTGGCGCGCAAAGGCATGCGCATCACCTGGGGCTACTACTTCAGGGTCGGCGCCCTGCTGACCCTGCCGGTCCTGCTGGCGACCCTTTCGGCCCTGGCCCTGCGCCTGGCCATCTGACGGCCGCCGGCGACGGCGGCAGGAGCATCCCATGCGAGTCCTGTTCATGTGCACGGCCAACAGTTGCCGCAGCATTCTTTCCGAAGCCATGTTCAACCACCTGGCCCCGCCGGGTTTCGAGGCATGCAGCGCCGGCAGCCAGCCCAGCGGGCGGGTGCATCCGCGCAGCCTGGCGACCCTCGAACAGGCCGGCATCGCCACCCACGGCCTGTACAGCAAGGGCAGCGAAGCCTTCGAAGGCGCACCGCCGGACATCGTCATCACCGTTTGCGACGCCGCCGCGGGGGAAGCCTGCCCGCTGTATCTCGGCGCAGCGCTGAAGGCCCATTGGGGCCTGGCCGATCCCTCCGCCCTGGATGGCGACGAAGCCCTGCGGGATGCGGCGTTCCACGCCACCCTGGCACGCATCGAACAGCGTTGCCGAGCCTTCCTCGGCCTGCCCTTCGCTACCCTGGATCGCGACCAGCTCAAGCGTGAGCTGGAGCGCATCGGCTCGCTCTGACCGGAGGAAGCATGTCCGAACAACTACCCAACCTCGATCCCGCGCTGCTCGGCGACCCGCCCCCCGTCTCCGGGCACAGGCCGCGCATCCTCCTGCTCTACGGCTCGACCCGCGAGCGCTCCTTCAGCCGCCTGCTGGTGCTGGAGGCCGCACGCCTGCTCGAACGCTTCGGTGCCGAAACGCGGATTTTCGACCCTTCCGGGCTGCCATTGCCCGACGATGCACCGGTGGAGCATCCCAAGGTCCGCGAGTTGCGCGACCTGGTGCAGTGGTCGGAAGGCCAGGTCTGGTGCTCGCCCGAGCGCCACGGTGCGCTGGCCGCGGTATTCAAGGCGCAGATCGACTGGATTCCCCTGGCACTCGGGGCGGTGCGCCCGACCCAGGGCAAGACCCTGGCGGTGATGCAGATCTGCGGCGGCTCGCAGTCGTTCAACGTGGTCAACCAGTTGCGCGTGCTGGGTCGCTGGATGCGCATGTTCACCATCCCCAACCAGTCCTCGGTTCCCAAGGCCTACCTGGAGTTCGACGAAGCGGGCCGGATGAAGCCATCGCCCTACTACGACCGGGTGGTCGACGTGATGGAGGAGTTGTTCAAGTTCACCCTGCTCCTGCGCGAGCGCACGGACTTCCTGGTGGACCGCTATTCGGAGCGCAAGGAAAGCGCCGAGCAGCTTTCCGCGCGGGTCGACCAGCGTTCGCTCTGAACCGCGTCCGCCTCACTCGCGCCCCGGCGGATGGCCGAAGCGCGCGCGGTAGGCATGGGTGAAGTTTTCCGGACTGGAGTAACCCAGGCGATAGGCTATCTGCGCGATCTGCCAGCGACCCTCGCGGACCATCTGCCGGCCGATCTCGAGACGCCGGTCGCGGACGTACTGCAACATCGAGCGACCGAACTCGTTCTTGAAAATCCGCCGCAGGGTGGTTTCGCCGACCCCCAGTTGGCGCGCCAGTTCGAGGCTGGCCGGCGGCTCACCGAGGTTCGCCTCCAGCAGGCGGCGCGCTTCATGGGCCAGGTCGCGCTGGGCGCGTGGGGTGCGCGCGCGACGAAGGTCCGCGCCGCCCAGGTAGGCGGCCAGCTCCACCAGCAGGCCCAGGGTCAGGCTCTCTTCGTGCAGGCGTCCGAGGGCGCCGCGGTATGGATTCTGGTAGAGGCGCTCGAACAGGGCGGTGATGGCGCCGCAACGGGACAACTGGGTAAAGCTCGCGCCGTCGCCCTTCAGCCGCGCCAGCGGCCGCAGGGCGCCATCGCCGGTTTCCAGTTCCTCTTCCAGATAGCTGGCGGCGATCCGCAGCCCGCCCAGGCGCACGCGGCTGCCCGCCGGCAGGATATCGAAGGCCTCCATCGGCTCGCCGGTGCCGAGCACCGAAGGACCGCCCAGGTTGTAGAGATAAGGCTCGCCGCCGTCGACGCTGTGCCGCCACTGGCCGTCGAACATCTGCACGATGCACAGGCCTTCCGGCAGCACCTTGTGGGTTCGCAGCGGCTCGGTGAAGCTCAGGTCGCAATCGAAATACTGCATCGACGGGCGCACCGTCCGCGCCTGGTAGTGACCGGTGGCGCTGCCGAGCATTTCGCGCGCGTCGAGGATCTGCGACTGGCTCAGGGGTGAAGGAGCGTCGAAATAGAGCTCCGTGTCGTGGTAGGGATTCCAGCTTTCCATGGCGTAGGTATCGGTGGGACGCAACCATCTGAACCGGTTCAGGCAGCGGCTTTCCAGGATGGTTCCGTGCGCTGATCGAACCGAACCTGTGGGCGACGACGCTTTTCCTGTGAGCGGCGGCCGCCTCGGTTGTTCGTGGCTCGCGCCTGTATTAATAGATGCGCCCCTTTTACATCGCGTTGCCAAAGGGGGCGAGAATGATAGCAAAGTGGACTGCGGCACTGCTGATGGGCGCACTGGCGTGGGGATCCTGCACGGCGCAGGCCGAAGAGGCGCGGCCGCCAGTCGCCGACAAGGTGGTGGCCTACCAGGGCCAGCAGGGGCTCAAGGTCTGGACCCTGCGTATCGGCGAAGCGGCGGCCGGCGAAGCGCTGTTGCAGGTCGAAGGTCTGGACCACGACTGGGACCGCCTGATCCACAAGGTAAAGGTGGAAAAGAGCGCCAGGGACAGTCGCTACTCCACCGAACTGAACGGCAGCAAGTATGTGATCCTGATCGTGCGCGACGGCTGGGGCGAGCTCTACCTGCCCGGCGAACAGCAGACGCGGCAGGTCGCCTATAGCGAGTCGCTGTCGTCCGCAGGCGAGCCCCAGGCATTCCTGACCGACTACCTCGAGCAGAAATAAACGCGGATGAGCCACGATACGCTGCGGGTAAGGCTGCTCGCATTCCTCTTCCTGATTCCCCTGGCGCTCTACGCCTGGTCCGCCGTGCAGGCCTTCCGGGTCGACTCGACCCTGCGCGACGAACAGTTCATGCGCGACTGGAGCGCCTCGGTGCGCAACGACCCGGACGCCGCCGGCGCCATTCCCCGTCACCTGTTCCGTCCGGCCTATGGCGTCGAAGGTCATCTTCACCAGTTCGCCGAAGACGCCGAGGCCATCCGCCGCGACCATCCTTGGCTGGCTCTGCGCGGCTGGCTGGCCGCTATCGGCAAGCTCTGCGCGCTGGCGTCGGCGCTGGTCGCGGCCGCCTTGCTGGCGAGACTGGAATACGACGGGCGCCGCTCGATGCGCTCGCAAGCCTACCTGCTCGGCCACCTCGCGCCGGCCTGGCGGCGCCTCGGTCGACTAGTCCCGCTGCACGCCGGCCTGCTGGTCGCCGCCCTGGCCAGCCAGTTGCTCTACGAAGCGCTGTGGAGCTACAGCCACTGGCACAGCCACGGCTTCGTCGCCCTGCTCTTCTCACTGCCGCTGTGGCTGCTGTTCCTCGGCGGCCTGCTCATGCTGCGGCGCCTGCGCGGCGAACTGCTGCCGCTGGAGGAACCGGTGCTCCACCTGCTCGGCCGCGAACTCGACCGCGTCGCCGCGCCCGGCCTCTGGCAATGGCTGGGACAGATCGCCGACCGCGCCGGAGCGCCGCTACCGGACCATGTCGTCACCGGCATCGAGCACTGCTACTTCGTCACCCAGGCCAAGGTCCTGCTGGCACCCCGCGGCATTCCGCTGGAGGGGCGTACCCTGTACATCCCGCTGACCTATGCCTCGGTCATGAGCGAGGCCGAAAGCGCCGCGATCATCGGCCACGAACTGGGCCACTTCGCCGCCGGCGACACCGCCCACGGTGCATCCCTGTCGCTCCTGCAGCGGCAGGTGCGCCTGCGCATCGACCGCATCGCCGCCCCCGAGGATGGGCGTTTCGGCCTGCTCGGCAAGCCGGGCCTGTGGGCCGCGCTGTACTTCCTCGATCGCTTCGAGCGCGCCTACCTGCACTGGAATCGCCGCCAGGAACTGGCCGCCGACAAGGTCGGGGCGCGGGTAGCCGGCGCGCGGGTCTTCGCCATCGCGCTGCTACGCACCTGCGCCCTTGCAGGACTGATCGAACGCCTGCTGGCCAGCCCGCAGACGCGCAACCTGGTGCATGCGCTGACCGACCATCTGCGCGGGAACTCCCTGGAACTGGACGAACACGACAGCGCTCGCCGCCTGGAACACCCCTTCGACAGTCACCCGCCGACCTACCAGCGGATCGCGGACCTTTCCCTGGCGCTCGACGACGATCTGCTGCGACAGGCAAGGCGCATCGTCAGCGCCGACGACACGCAGTGGCTCAACCGCCTGCTCGATGCAGGCCACGGGGAAAGCCGGTGATCCCGCCGGGCGCGCAAACGCCCTGCCCCGCCGGGACAAGGGGCGACGAAGCCACGCAGTTGCGGCGCTTCGTCGCCAGCGTCCCCAACCGGATAAGCATCGGCGCCGCCCGTGGCGCGGCGCCGCTGTCCGCCCTGCTCGGCCTGCTGCTGCTCGGCGGCGCCTGGACCTTGCGCGACCACCCCGGTCCCGGGCATGAGGCGGCGGCGCTGTGCCTGCTGGCGGCGGCCGCCCTCCTCATGTGCCTGGCCTGCCTGCAGCGCAACGCCAGGAGCGCGCCGTTCCTCGTCCTCGGCCAGGGGCGCCTGCGCGCCCGCAGCCTGTCGGCGCCGCTGGACCTGCTGGAGGTCGCCGACCTGCGCCTGGAGGACGGGGTCTGGTTCTCCGCGATAGTCCTCGAACTGCACGGCAAGGCGCTACCGGCACCATCCACGCGCCCGCTCGATCCGTTCGCCGCGCGTGCCGTCAGCGAATGCCGGGACGGCCCACGGGTTCGCCTGCTGTCCCCCGGCTGGCGCCTCAACGGTCGCAACCTGTCGCTACTGGAAGCCGCGGAGGTCATCGACCTCTACCTGGACATCGCCCGCGCCCAGGCCCGGCTCCGCCAACTGGGCGAGATCCCGCCCAGTGCTTCCTCTTCACTCCCAACTCCAAGGATATTTCCATGAGCAACCAGGAACCCCGGGACCTCGTCTCCAACCTCGCCGAAACCCTCGGTGCCGAACACGAAGAGCTGAACCAGGCGAAGACCGCCGAGGTCATCGCCCACCTGGAGCGGGTGATCGCCAACGTACCGCCGGCCACCGAGTTCACCAATACCCGCAAGTACGTGGTGCTGGGTCCGCTGCTGAGCATCGTGCCCTTCATCATGACCGGCATGTGGTTCTCCCAGGGCAAGCCGGGGGTCGGCGTCGTCGGCTTGCTGCTCGGCCTGTTCGGGCTGTTCCTCGGCTACCAGCATCGCAACTCCGGCAAGACCCCCTTCATGCGCCTGACCCGTACCCAGCTCTGGGCCGACAGCCTGTCGGCTCCGGTCGAGCTGGCCGACGTCATCGATTTCAGCGTCAAGGCCGACATGCTGCAAACCACCCAGACCCTCCACCTGCGGCCCGAAACGCCGCTGCCGACCCATCGCGCCGTACGCCAGGTGTTCGCCTCCCAGGCCATGGCCTTCAAAGGCAAGGACCCGCGCATCACCATCATGTCGGCCGGCCTGCAGAGCGATGGCAAGAAGCTGGACTGCGACGACATGGCGGCGATCCTCGACGCCTACATCCAGGCCGCCCACGCCCAGCGCTACCTGCAACAACTGCGCAGCCAGGGCTGAGTGAAGGGCACGGTCCATCCGCGAAGGCTGCTGCTTTGCCTGGTGCTGGTTCCAGCGCTGCTGGCGGGGCTCGGCGCCTGGCAGTCCTGGCGCGCCGAGCAGCAGGCCGAGCGACTGGGCGCCGCGCAGCAGCGGGTCGAGCGCGCGCTCGCCGAAGCGCGGGCGCTGCCGCCGAGGGCCAGCGTCCGGGTGGACGGCCGGGCCTATGTGCGCGACCTGGCCCTGGCGCGGCTCGACGAGCGACTCGCCGACACACGAAGCGCACAGCGCCTGAATCGCTTCGCCGCCGTCCTCGCCGATAGCGGAGCCTGCCTGGCGGCGCTGGTCGCCGTATTGGGAGCCGTCTCCCTGGCCGGCATCGCCGGCGCCGCACGCAGCGCACTGCGCTCGCGTCGCTGCCTGCTCCTGTGGTTCGAGCTGGGCCGACGCCTGCTGCCCTGCCTGCTCCTCGCCCAGATCGGCCTGCTCGCCCTGGCCCTGGCCTGTGCCGGAACGTTCGAGATCCTCGGGCTGTGGCGGGTCGGCCAGGTTCCGGTCAGCGAAGGACGCACCCAACTGAGCGTGGCGCTGATCCTTCTCGGCCTGCTGGCGTCGGCGTGGCAAATGCTGGCGAAGATCAGCCGCTTGCGCCTGCGCCCGGCGCCGGCCCTGGATGTCATCGGCCGCCGGCTGGGCGAAGAGGATGCACCGGAACTCTGGACGCTACTGCGCGAGCTGGCGGCGCGCCTCGACACGCCAGCCCCGCAGCACCTGTTGGTAGGTCTCTGCGACGGCTTCTACGTGACCGCCAACCGCGTCTGCCTGCAACCTTCCGGCGAGCATCTGGAAGGACGCAGCCTATACCTCTCGCTACCGTTGCTGGGCCTGCTGGACCGCGCCGAACTGAGTGCAGTGATCGCTCACGAACTGGCCCACTTCGCCGGCCGCGACGCCCATTACAGCCTGCACTTCCTGCCGATCTACCAGGGCGCCGCGAGCCAACTGGCCGCCATCGAGGAGCAGGAAGCCAACGTCTTCGAACGTGCGGCACTGGAACCGGCGCGACTGTTGGCCGGGTACTTCCTCGAACGTTTCGGCCTCGCCGTGAACCACTGGAGCCGCCTGCGCGAATTCGCCGCCGACCGCCGCGCCGCACAACTGGCCGGTGCGCCGGCGATGGCCTCGGCCCTGCTGCGCAGCGCGGCGGCCGGCGCGCCGATACGGGCGTTCCTCGAACACTGCCTGCTCGCTCCGGCGCGCGCGCCGGACAACCTGGTGGACGCCATCCACGTCTACCTGGGCCAGTCCGGCCTGGAAGCACCGGCCCCCGGGGCGGAGGGACTCCAGGTCCATCCGCAGGATACCCACCCTCCGCTGGGCCTGCGCTGCACGGCGCTGGGAGAGAGCTTCGAACGCACCTGGGCCGGGACCGCCGGCCGGGCCGTTCCGACACGACCGCCGAGCCAGGCGCTGGGCGTCTGGTTCGGCGCCCCCCTGGCGTTGAGCCGAGCGCTCAGCGCCGACCTGCTCGGCAAGACCTGTGAGAATCCCCATGCAAGAAACTGACGAAACCCTCGACGAACTGCCGCCGCTGAAAGCCCGCTGCGAGATCCGCGAGGTCTCGCGGGGCACCGCCTGCGTTGCCCTGCTCGCTGGCCTGGTGGCTGGCGCCACCGGTCTCTGGCTCGCTTCGCTGCCCAACGCCTGGCGCCTGGCCAGTGGCCAATGGCTGTTCTGGCTGCCAGCCGCGCTGCTGCTGGGCGGCGGCCTGTACGCCTGCCTGGCGGGCGTGTTCCTCTACCGGCGCCACGGCCAGGTCGCGCTCACCCTGACGCCGGAGAGCATCGCCTTCGCCAACGCGCCGCAGGTGCCGATGTACACCTTCCAGTCGCTGGAGATCGAGCGCGGGCGCTGGCTGGAACTCACCTTCGCGACCACCTTCGACTGCACGGCGCCGAGCTTCGACAACCATGCCCGTTTCGACCCGCGGGCTTTCGCCCGCCCCGAAGCCCGCGCGGTGGCCGGCGGCAAGCGGGTCAAGCTGGCGCTGTGCGGCGCCGCGCTGAACGGCCAGAAAATGGAGCTGGAGCCGCTCGCACGACTGATCTACCGGTACATCCTCGCCGGCCATCGCCAGCGCGCCCTGCAACATCATCGCGCGCCCGGGAGCGACGGCAGCGGGGCCTGAAGCGAGCAACGCTCAGGCTGCGCGCTGGCGTTGCCAGTCCACCGCGGCTTTCAGGCGCGCCACCACCTTGCGCACGAAGAGCGGGTCGTCCGCCACGCAGAGCTCCGCGCTGACCCACTCCGGCCAGCCGGTCCCCTGGCGCTCGCGAGCCCCCAGCAGGCGCTCGACTTCGTCGCGCACGGCGCGCTCCAGGCGTTCGCTGGCACGATTGCGGGACAGGTGGAGGCGCAGGCAGGCCTGTTTCTCGCGCTCCAGGGCGCGGCGTCGGGACAGCGGCAGTTCGGCAAGGTTGTGGCTCATGATCGGTGCTCCTTGTCGCGCAGGCAGGCGATTTCCGATTACTGTACATTCATACAGTAATCGGAATTGACGACGCTGACAAGGGCTGGCCGGGTAGCGCGAACAAGCGCATCCGGCACTTCAGAACTGGTATTCGACCCCGGCTCCCGCGTACCAGGACAGCCCGGGGGCCGCTTCGTAGTAACGCCGGTTGCCGTCGCCGACGATGACCGAGCCGACGTACTGGCGGTCGAACAGGTTGTCCAGGCGCACCAGCTGGTGGAAGGCCCAGGTTCCCAGGCGCTGCTCGAAGCGGGTGCGCCAGTTGAATACCGCATAGCTCGGCGCGGCCTTTTCGCTGTTGCTGTCCTCGACGTAGACCTGGCTGCGGTACATGCCTTCCCAGCCCATGCTGATGCCCTCCGCGGGCTTCCACACCAGTTCGCCGAACAGGCTGCTTTCCGGCACGCCCGGCAGGTGCTTGCCCTTGCCGATGGTCTTGCCGCCGGCCTCGAAATCCGAATCGTAGGTGGCGGATAGCCGGGTATAGGCCAGGTTGGCGTTCCAGTGCTCGCTCAGTTCGCTCTCCAGGCCCAGTTCGAAGCCGCGACGCAGGGTCTTGCCGGCGTTCTGGTAGCTGGTGCGACCGCCGAGGGAGCTGGCGACGACGATCTCGTCCTCGGTGCGGATCTGGAAGATCGCCGCGTTGACCCGCGTATTGCCCCACAGGCGCGCCTTCAGCCCGGCTTCGTACTGGCTGCTGGTGGCTGGCTTGAGGCCGAAGTTGAAGACGTCCGGCGCGTTCGCCGCCACCGGCGCATAGGCCATCTCCGCCTGGGTCGGAGTCTCGAAGCCCTTGCCGGCGCTGAGGTAGCCGTGCAGGTCGGGGGTGAAGGCGTACATCACCGAGAACGACGGGGTGTTCTTCCGGTAGCGCCGCGAACCGCTGGCATCGCCGTTGCTCAGGTAGCGGTCGTCGACCTCCATCTTCATGGTGCTGTGGCGCACCCCGGCCTGCAGGGTCCAGGCGTCGATGGCCCAGCTCGCCTGCAGGTAGGGATCGAGGCTGGTGGCGGTGTCCACCTCGTCGCGGCGCAACTCGCCCTTCACGCCGAGCTGGTCGCCGTTGAAGTTCTGGTAGCCGCGACGGTCGTCGCGGCTCTGGTCGTAGTCGAGGCCGACGGTCAGGTTCAGCTCGCCCGGCGCCTGGCGTACCGGTTGCAGCCAGCGCACGGTGCCACCGTGGAAGTCGCGGTCGAAGTCGATCACCGCGCCATTCCTCTGGCAACGCGGATTACTCTCGCATCCTATCTGCTTGGGTATCGCCTGATACTGCACGACACTGCGCTTGCCCACGTAGGCGTTGACCTGCAAGGTCGCCTCGCCGAAGTAGCGCTCGTAGTTCATCCCGGCCTGCTGGTGGTCGATGCTCTTGCGCGTGTCGTACAGCTCGGCGTTGGCGGTGACGGAGCGCGGGTCGTGCTTGTAGGCGTCCCAGGTCTGCCCCAGCGGATCTTCAGTGTCGTTCTGTTCCAGGCTGCTGTAGATCAGCGCCAGGCGGCTGTCGGCGTCGGGCCTGAAGTTGAGCTTGGCGAAGGTCTGGTCGCGGCGCGCGGCGCTGTGGTCGCGGTAGCCGTCGGTGTCCATCCGCGAAGCATCCACCAGGAAACCGACCCCGTCGCCCTCGCCTTCCGTGTACAGGTGGTTGCGGCTCAGGCCATCGCTGCCGACGGTGGTTTCCGCGCCGACCCGCGGGGCGCCCTGGCCGTCGCGGGAGAACATCTGGATCACCCCGCCGGCGTTGCTGCCGTAGATCGTCGAGGCCGGCCCGCGCAGTACCTCGATGCGCTCGGCGACGTCGAGGTTGAGGGTCGCGGCCTGGCCCTGGCCATCCGGCGTGCTGGCCGGGATGCCGTCGGCGAGCAGCTTCAGCCCGCGGATACCGAAGGCCGAGCGGGCGCCGTAGCCGCGCGAGGAGATTTGCAGGTCCTGGGCGTAGTTCTGGCGGTTCTGCACCACCAGGCCGGGTACCCGCGGCAGGACTTCGGAGAGGTTGATGCCGAGCTGGCCGTCGGCGATCTGCCGGCGCTCGATGCTATCCACCGAGAACGGCAGGTCGAAGGTGTCGCTGGGGTTGTAGCTGCCGGTCACCACCATGGGTTCGAGGCTGCGTCGCTCCTCGCCCTGGGCGGCGCAGGCGATGGCCAGGCCGCAGAGCGCGAGGGAGCCGGGCAACAGGTGGGAGACGAAGCTGGGACGGGGTCGGGACGGCATGCAGGGTTCCGCGGGTCGCAAGGTATCGAAGGGGCTTTGCCAAGGGCGGGAACGCGCCTCCCCTTGGCAAAGCCCCTTCCGGGCCGAAGCCCGGAAGGCCGGGAGCCGGCTGTGGGCTCCCGGTGGGCGGGTCATTGCCTGGGCAGGGCGTAGGCGATGATGTAGTCGCCCATGCGGGTGCCGAAGGAGCCGTGTCCGCCAGCGACGATCAGCACGTACTGGCGACCGTCCTTGCCGGTGTAGCTCATCGGCGTGGCCTGGCCGCCGGCCGGCAGGCGCGCCTGCCAGAGCTGCTTGCCGTCCTTCACGTCGTAGGCGCGCAGGTACTGGTCGAGCGTGCCGCTGAGGAAGGCCACGCCGCCGGCGGTGGTGATCGAGCCGCCCATGCTCGGTACGCCGACGGTGAGGCCGATCGGCACCGGGGTGTTGTCGCGGCTGGTGCCGTTCTTGTGCTGCCAGACGACCTTGGCGGTGGTCAGGTCGATACCCGCCACGTCACCCCAGGACGGCGCCTGGCACGGCAGGCCGATGGGCGACATGAACGGATGCATGATCACCGCGTAGGGCGCGCCGGTGTTCGGCTGCACGCCGCTGGTCTCGCCCTCGCGCTTGCTTCCGCTGGGCACCTTGTCGCGCGGCACCATCTGCGAGACGAAGGCCATGTAGTTGGGGCTGGTGAAGAGGATCTGGCGCACCGGGTCGACCGACACCCCGCCCCAGTTGAACACCCCGACGTTGCCCGGATAGATCAGGCTGCCCTGCTCCGACGGCGGGGTGTACTGGCCCTCGTAGCGCAGCGAGCGGAACTGGATGCGGCAGAGCATCTGGTCGAACGGGCTGCTGCCCCACATGTCGCGCTCGGTCAGCGGCGGGCGCAGCAGGTTGAGGTCGGAACGCGCCTGGGTCGGCGCGGTATGGTCGCCCTCCACCGCGCCCTGCGGCGCCGGCACTTCGCGGATCGGCACGATCGGCGTGCCGTCGCGGCGGTCCAGCACGTACAGGCTGCCCTGCTTGGTCGGCGCGATCAGCGCCGGCTTGACGCCATCGGCGGTCTTCAGGTCGAGCAGGGTCGGCTGGCTGCCGACGTCCATGTCCCACAGGTCGTGGTGGGTGAACTGGTAGTTCCAGCGCAGCTTGCCGGTGTTCAGGTCGAGGGCCACCAGGCCGGCGCTGAACTTCTCGGCGCCAGGGGTGCGGTTGCCGCCCCACTGGTCGGGCATCTGGTTGCCCAGCGGCAGGTAGACCTGGCCGAGCTTCTCGTCGACGCTGGCCAGCGACCACATGTTCGGCGAGTTGCGGGTATAGAACTTGCCGGGAGCCAGGGGCTCGGTCTCGTCCGGGTTGCCGCTGTCCCAGTTCCACACCAGCTTGCCGTCGTGCACGTCGAAGGCGCGGATCACCCCGGACGGCTCGTTGGTCGACTCGTTGTCGGTGACGTGGCCGCCGATGATCACCAGATTGCGGGTGACCGCCGCCGGCGAGGTGGAGTAGTAGCCGCCCGGGGTGAACGGACCGATGCCGGCCGTCAGGTCGACCGCGCCCTTGACCCCGAAGTCCTCGCAGACCTTGCCGTTGTCGGCGTTGATCGCGATCAGGCGGGCGTCGGCGGTGGGCAGGAACAGGCGCCGCGGACAACTGGCGGCGACCGCCTTGCCGGCCTCGGAGAGCGCGGCCGGCGGCGCGCCGACGTCGCTCCTGGCGTACTGCTCTTCGTCGTAGTAGGAGACGCCACGGCAAGTCATGTGGGCGAAGCCCTTGAAGCCTACCGGGCTCTGGATCTGCGGATCGAAGCGCCAGATTTCCGCGCCGGTGTCCGGGTCGAGGGCCAGCACCTTGCTGTGCGCGGTGCAGGCGTAGAGCATGCCGTTGACCTTCAGCGGGGTGTTCTCGTTGGTCAGTTCGAGCGGATCGTCGGCGGTCGGCAGGTCGCCGGTACGGATGCGCCAGGCTTCCTCGAGCTGGCCGACGTTGGCCGGGGTGATCTGCTTCAACGGCGAGTAGCGGTCGCCGAACTCGGTGCGCCCGTAGGCCTGCCAGTCGCCGTCCGGCATCGCCGGGGCGGTGCTGGTCATGCCGCTGTCGCGGTCGATGCGACCGACGATCTGCCCCGGATTGGTGAACTGGCTGCCCACCGCGGCGGCGCCGGCCAGGACCACCGCCACGCCCAGCGCCGCGGTGCCCAGCGGCGCCGGACCATCGGCCAGCAGCGGGCGGCGGAACCAGGGTAGCCAGAGCAGCAGGCCGAAGACGAACCACAGAGCCAGGCGCGGCACCAGTTGCCACCAGTCCAGGCCGACTTCCCACAGCGCCCAGACGGTGCTGGCGAACAGCACCAGAGCGTACAGGCCTAGCGCCGCACGCTTGCCCAGCAGCAGCAACAGTCCGCTCAGGGCCAGGCCGATGCCGGCCAGCAGGTAGTACAGCGAGCCGCCCAGGCTCGCCAGCTTGATGCCGCCGGCCAGCAGCGCCAGGCCGGACAGCAGGATCAACAGGCCGAGCAGGCTCGGCAGCAGGCGCGATCGACTGCGGTTACCTTCGCTCATCGTCCGGTACTCCCTTCGGGGTTGATGACAGGCATTGCTTACTCTCCTATTACGTTCTGCACGCCGGGCTGTTCAGCCCGCCGCGCCGCGTTGGGCGGCGCTGAAGAAATGGCCGCTGGCCATGACCGAATCGCGGTTGTCCGAAGCAACAGCCTAGAACACCGTCTGGATCTTGATCCCCGCCACCAGCGCGTTGTCGACCTCGTCGAC